>Ga0209012_1000022_pt1 | contig 265526 bp, 234 predicted proteins | sample RS3BMetagenome_FD_184735 | JGI IMG/M metagenome (GOLD analysis project Ga0209012, IMG submission 184735) | Ferric oxide microbial mat and aquatic microbial communities from Rainbow Spring, Yellowstone National Park, USA - RS3B (SPAdes) (version 3) ... | reverse complement strand
CCCCCGGCCACTTTTTCAATAGCGTCCACTTCTGGAGCGTACAGGCATTTTTCTTCTTTATGGTGCTGCATCTCTGGGCGCAGTTCTTTATGGGTGCCTGGCGCGATGGCCGTGGCCTGACGTGGGTCAGTGGTGCGATCACTTTTGTTGTGTCTATTGCCACTGCGTTTACCGGCTATCTCTCGCAGCAGAACTTTGATGCACAGTGGATTGCTGTGCAGGGCAAAGATGCGATGAACGCCATAGGCATTGGCGCCTTCTTCAACCTGCTTAACTTTGGGCAGATGTACAGCTTTCATATTTTCCTCTTGCCGCTGCTCGTTGCGATGTTGATCACGCTGCATGTGTTGCAGGTACGCTGGCGCGGCGTGGTTAAGCCCTATCCCCTCCCTGACGAGGAGCAGGGGGTGATGGAGGCACGCGCAAAAAGCGTGGGCGTGGAGCCACCTGCAGAGGAGGGAGAGTCATGAAGATAACCAAGCAGGATTATTACCGGGGAGTGCGCATGGCTCCCTACGATCTGGTAAAGGAAGCGCTGATCGCTTTTGCGGTTGTGCTGGTGCTGGTGGTGGTGTTTGCTGCGGTCTTCTCTTCGCCAGATGAGCCGCCCTTAACTATCAGACAGGTTGCTCAGCAAACGCCATTGACCTTCCTGAATGTTGCGCTTGGGGATCTCGACGGTAGCGGCGACATAGCTTCTTACGGACCACCATACAATAATGGCACCGGATCGGTCCAGTATTTAGGGCCGATCTCACTTCAGGAAGCTGCCGGTGTGCATATTCCCATCAATACGGCACAGGATTTTGTGCTCGATCCGCTCAAGCAGCTTGCAAAAATTGATCCGCGTGTGGCGGTGGAATTGAGTGCATTCCAGGCAGCATCTGCGGCGCAGCAAAGCCAATGGGAAACGGCATATGGCAATGCGCTGGCCAAGGCGACAGCCCAGGGGAGCAATGTAATGGTGCCAGCAGGAAACTATGGGCCAGTTGGGCCACTCATGGCTGCATTGCTGCAGATGGGGCAGAGTGGGGGGTTGGATGGCTTCTTGCTGACCAGCACGCACTTTTATCAGACTGATTATACCAAGCCATTGCTATTCATTCAGGGTGATCCATTGCATGAGAAGGCGCAGGCGCTCAATTTGCTGGGCACGCAGTGGGGCATGATGAATGAGACTGGAAGCTGGCCTGGTCAGGCATGGCTCTGGCTCTACACCTTCTGGTATCAGATCCCGCCGTACTCTACCTCTCCAAATGGAGATGCCTATGTCTGGGTGACGATGGCGGTGCTCACACTGTTGCTGATTCTGGTACCCTATATTCCTGGCCTCAACCGGCTGCCGCGCTATCTGGGTGTGTATAAGCTGATCTGGCGAGACTACTATCGGGAGCGTCAGACAGTTCTGAGGCAGAAAGGGAGCGCACGATGATCCACTCTGTTGTCTGGCGCGCTTTCGTAAGTTATCTGACCGTCACACTGGCAACGGTGGCCGGGATTATCGGGATGGGACTGGTGTTCACGGCAGTCACGCGGGGGCCAGGGTTCCTCGCCCTGACAGGTTTACCACTGCTGCTGGCCGGTCTTTATTGGGCAGGTGGTGCGCTGGCACGCAGTATGCTCCTGAGCCGGCGTCGCCATGCCAGTGGTCCTGAAAGGGTGTAAGCACAGAGGGGAATGTTTGTATAGCTGGTTGATTCCCGTCGGGGGTCGATCCTGGCATGTTGTTTGTAGCTTATCTGCTTGCAAGCAGGGGTGGGCGGCTTGACCAATCATGCTGCCCACCTCTCAATTTCGCAGTTCCGTGCGGTGCGGTAGATCCTTTGTGCATCTCTCGCTTCTTTCTGTCCTTTGACATCTTCCCTCCTTCTAAGACTACCATGGACGCGAAGGGGGTGATGCCATGCAGTTATTCTCAGAACAGTCTGTTCCCTCTATTGATTATCTGCTGCTTGCTGACCGCGCTGAGGCGCTTAATGGCAAACTCTATATGATGGGTGGTGGCTGGGATCGGCTGGCTATCGGCGATTTTAATCAGCCAGTGCTTATCTGCATTGCCCTGGGTATCGCTGTACCATGGAATGCCACAAATAGACAACATACTCTTACCCTGCACATTGAAGATGCTGATGGCAAGAGTATTGCACAGGTGAACGCTGGTTTTGTGGCGGGCAGGCCACCGCAGATCGAGGTGGGCGCCTCACAACGCATCCCTATGGTCATTAATCTTGGCTGTGTGCTTCGTGGGCCTGGTGTCTATGCCGTCGTCGCCACTATCAATGATCAGGAGAGCAGGCGCGTCACCTTCACTGCAACGGCTGCTCCACGTCCACCTACCGGTGGCACATTTGTCTGAGCGTGCACTGGCCAGGTTCTTGCTGCCTGGCACCACAGAAAGGGTGATTGCGGGGCGGTCGAGTGCTTGCAGGATTTCGGTCAGCACGGGTGAAGAAAGCGCCAGGCAGGAAGTTCCTGCGGCAAGCATGAGCGGTTTCCATCTGCCGTAGGGGGATTTTATATGTGTGGCCCTAACTGGGCCATTCCGGTGCCCCTCATTCTGGACACTGAATAGCGATGAACTCCAGTTCGGCCCGGATGTCTTCTGGTGTAGGGAGCTCGCCCTCATGGTCGGCATCATAGCGCGCATATAGTGCACCGAAACGATCGGTGATATAGAGGGCGGGGCGCAGTTCGTGCCGGACAGCATCCCAACAGGTAAAGCGAGGGATGACTGCACCGTCGGGGTCCGCCAGCAGGGGGAAAGGCAGCTGCCAGCGAATCTGGCGCTCGTGCAGCGCAGCTACTGGCTCGGGCGAGATCGCCAGCACCTCGGCATCCTCAGCGCGCAATGCCGGGTAATGCTCTGCCAGCGCGCGCAGATAGGTCATGGCCTCTGGCCGATCTCCACGATAGAACAACAGAACCAGGCTATTGCGCTGCTTATATTGCCAGGTAGATATTGCGTTGCCCGTTGCTGCTGGCAAGGTAAACACGGGTATTAGCGTGTTTATTGCTGGAAATTGCTCAATCATGAGTGTCACCTATTCTCCCCGGCCCTCGTGTGCCCAATATTCAAGCAGGTCGCTCTTCGAGATTACCCCCTCCAGCTTCCCTGAGCTGGTAACAGCAATGCCCGTTTCACCGGCAGTGAAGAGTGTGTATGCCTCTTCCACCGTTGCTCGCTCATCGAGAACGGGCATAGGTGGAGCCTGCCACTCGGCGACCAGGCGACCGGCCAGAGATTGGCCACTGGCCAGCCGTTGCAGCAAGTGGTTTTCATTCAGGCTACCGACAACCTGGCCGTTGGCCAGGACTGGCAATTGGGAAATACCATAACGGTGGAACAGTTCAATAGCCGTCGCTACCAGGTCATCCGGTCCCACACCGATGATCAGCGGTGTCTGTGGCGTATGCTGCCGGCGGAAAGCCAGCACATCAGCCAGCGTCTGCGCCGGCGGTGCGTCTGCCAGGCCATTCTCACGGAGCCAGACATCGTTATATATCTTACTCAGGTAACCACGGCCGGTATCCGGCAGCAATACTACTACGATATCGTCGGCGGAGAGGCGCGCACCATAGCGTAGAGCCGCTCCCAAAGCCGTGCCCGCTGAACCGCCTGCCAGGATACCTTCCTCGCGTGCTAAGCGGCGCGCCAGCCGGAATGACTCCCGGTCATCTATGCGTATTACCTCGTCCACTAAATTGGGATGATAGTTTTCTGGGAAGTGATCCATGCCAATACCCTCAACCATATAGGGTTTAGGGGTATCGCCGGAATAGACCGAGCCCGGTGGATCAGCGCCGATAACCTTGATATTGGGATTGCGTTCTTTCAAGTAGCGTGCGGTGCCGCTGATGGTACCGCCGGTGCCGATGCCGGCAACGAAGCAGGTTACTTTGCCGTTGGTTGCCTCCCAGATTTCTGGTCCCGTCGTGCGATAATGTGACTCGGGATTTGCAGGATTGGCATACTGGTTCGGGCATACCGCGTTTGGCAGTTCCCGGGCCAGTCGTTCGGCCACGTTCTTATAGCTCTCCGGTGAATCGAAGGGCACACTGCTGGGGCAAATGATCACCTCAGCGCCAAATGCACGCAACAGGCTGCGTTTCTCTTCGCTCACCTTATCGGTCATCACAAAGATGCAGCGATAGCCCTTGATCGCGGCAGCGATAGCTAATCCGGTGCCAGTATTGCCGCTGGTTGGCTCAACAATTGTTCCGCCTGGCTTAAGTAAGCCAGCGCGCTCGCACTGCTCGATCAACCCAATCCCAATGCGATCCTTGACACTGCCGCCGGGATTGAACATCTCGCATTTTGCCAGGAATAGTGGTGCCAGCCCCTGGGTAATTTTGTTGAGACGAACCAGGGGAGTATGCCCGATTGTGTCAAGAATTGAGTCGTAATACTGCATAGTTCACACTGCGCCGCAAGTTGTAATCTTCCCACGCTGGAAGATCGCTGCGCCCTCCTCTTCTCATGTTTATTTAAGTAAACGTGATAGCTGATTCAACTGCTCTCCAACACTTACCCATTCAGGACATACCTAAACAGCTGTTGGTTCCTGCTTCATCCAGGGCAGTTGTACTGTCAGAAGGGGGCTTCTGACAGCCAGCGCTCCCCTGTCCACCGGCGTGACTTCCCATAGTTGCTTCAGCGAATCTTTACCTTACCCTGGCAGGATTGGGGGAGGAGCCCGCCCGCGCTATCTGGCTGCCGTAAATGTCACTTCGGCTACGGTATAGACAGTGCTCGCTGGCGTTTCTCCATCAGTGGGAGCAGTGCCTGGCCATGGTCCCTCCTCACGTCGCAGACTAAACGTACCGTGGAGGTCTGTGCCTACCAAACCACGTATCAGTGAGGTGCCCAGCCCTTCAGTGGTATCGAAATCGAAATCGGGGCTTATGCCCACACCGTCATCGATTACGCGCACAACAACATCCTCGCCATGATGGCATGCCTCTATCAAAATTCGTCCCTGTTCGCGATTGGCAAAGCCATGCTTGATCGCGTTCGATACCAGCTCATTGAGCACGATCCCCAGGACTGTTGCCTGGCGAGACGATACACGGATATCGCTGGGCCGCACAATAAACTGCACCTGCAGCGGCGGTGTGACAAGATTCGTGCTGGCAATAGAGACGATTTTCTTTGCCAGCTCTTCTACGGTGGCGTCGTCAATATCTTCGCGTGATAGCAAGTCATGGGTTGCGGCGATCCCCTGGATACGGTTGACACTCTCGCCCAGGATGCGGGCCACCGCCGGTGATTTGGTATGGCGCTGTTGCAGCGATAGTAACGCTGCAACGGTCTGCAAGTTATTCTTAACTCGATGATGCATTTCCTGGAGGAGGGTGGACTTTACATTCAGTCCACGCACTGTCTCAGCATATAGCCGTGCGTTCTCAATGGCGATAGCCGCGTCGTTCGCAAAGGTCACAACCAATTGCTGCTGGTCAGGGGTAGGCAGGTGACGCTGGCTGCCATAAACACACAGAACACCCAGAATGCGTCGCTTGACCTCCAGAGGTACGCAAAGGACCGAATGGATGTCAGGCATAATTTCAGGATATGCCCGGAAAAAGCAGGTCTCGTCGTTTTGTGCGCAATCTACCGCTGTAACGGGCTGGCCGCATTGCACGGTACGCCCGGCGCAGCAGTGTCCCACGCGCACGTGCGCGCGTCTGGACTGTGGAATATCCAAGCCATAGCTGGCGAGCATGCGCAGCTCCTGTCCATCTTCGTTTGTCTCAAAGATGATGGAGCGCTCTGTTGCACTGAGATGCACTGCTTGCATGGTGATGGTGCGGAGCACTTCATCCAGATCGAGGGTAGAGGCGATAAGCGCGGTAACGCGATGGAGCGTGCTGAGTTCGTAGATCCGTCGACGCAACTGCTCATCAGTCTGTTCATAGAGGCGTCCGTTTTCAATGTTCATAGCGAGCTGCCCGGAAACTACTTCCAGGAAGCTGACTTCCTCTGGTAAGAACTCGCGTGGCTCTGTTGTCTGGACATTAATGACGCCTTCGAGCTTCTCTACTGGATAGAAGATAATTGGCATGGAAAGCAGCCCGCGCACCTCTGGATGATAGGCCCTCGCTTCATAGGCAAAACGGGGGTCAGCAGAGGCATCCCTGGTGATGAGGGTGCGTCCGGTATCTGCTACCCAGCCACTATAGCCTTCGCCCATACGCAAGGCGAAATGGGAGCTGCCAAATGGTCGTGGACCATTGGTGGCACGTAGAATCACCTCGCGGCTTGTCTCATCATATAAGAAGATTGAGCAGAGGTCTGCATGCATTTCCTCGGCAACGGCCTGCGCTGTCAGGGCGAGCGTTTGATCGAGATCGAGGCTGGAATTGGCGGCGTTATTGACCCGCTGGAGTGCGGCCAGGCGTGTCATGCCCCGATGGGCGAGCTCCTGCACCTCAGCAATTTGCTGGTTGATGCTCCGCTGGAAACCGCGCGCCAGGGCAATGGCGATCTGACCCATCAGTTGCACCAGCCGGCGTTGTGCGATCACACAGTGCTTCGGGTCGCCGGCAAAGATATCGCCCAGGGCGTAGGAGAGTCCCTCGCAATAGCGCTGTAAGCCGGCCAGACGCGCTTCCAGCTTCCCCCCATACTGCGCCAGCCGTGCACCAGAGGTTTCGAAACGAGGAAGATACGTTGCCGGATCTGCGCCAGCCAGCGCATCTAATAAGAGCTGTGCGTCGCTACCTTCTTCAGGTGCAGTACCCTCATTAATGAGCGCGCAGAGCTGGGCCCGGATGCGATCGATTTGACTGCTGAGCGTTTCTTTCACGAAGGTTTCCATCTTCCAGATCCTGCCCTAACCTAGCAGATTAGATACGCAGGTATGAACAAAGCCCTGATCCTGGCAACACTGTTCGCGGCCAGTATACCATGTTCAGAGAGTCTGCTGCAGACGGCCCCTGAGATGCTAGCGGAGCAGAGATGGCGGGCGATAGCTGCTTTGCAGACTCTGACAGTATTATTATCGCACGATATTGCGAACTTCTCTCTTGTTGGCTATATTAAAGAGGAAATGCCTGATGTGCCCAATCGCGCAGCCTGGTAGAATGAGCCAGATCTGTCAAGCGGGCCTCCTCTGTTATACACCAGTCTCCGTTCCTGGATAGGTACGGACCCACAGAGCATTTCAGCATGATACCAGGAGTGGCCTACTGTGGATACCCTACTCTATGATTACGAGGTTGAGAAACTCTATACGGGCGCTAGCTATGGCAATATAGATATTTTCGCGCGCTGTGATGCTTCTTCGAATCTCGCTGGCCTCTGGCTTGCCAGTGACGATCAGTTCTATTGTGGCCGGCTCGTAATGAATTACGCAGTCGGTGGTCGGCGTGTCCCGGCAGAACGCACGCAGTTTCGTGCCACACATCAGACAACCGTCTATCATCTTGACAATCTTGAGGTCCAGCAAACATTCTTTGTTCCGCTTGGTACGATTGATCTGCGGGCAGCTTATCTGATTATGCGATTGCGTAATTTTGGGGAGGAGCCGCTGAAGGTAGATATACGCTGCTCCATTCAATATCCCTGGTTTGTGTGGCCGGGATTCACCAAGCTTCCTGATGCCAGCCAGAAGAATAAGCGTGTCTCCTCACGGGTCGAGAACGATCTGGTGATTACCCAGACAATCGGTCGTCCGTCTGAGGTGCGTGTGCTTGGTGTGCCATTGCCATTTGTAGAGCAGTACTTCGATGACTCTACTGCTCGCCTGGATTTTGTAGTGGAGCTGGGTGGGCGTGCAGATCTGGAAGTGCCCCTGGTCATGGTTATCTCAAATGAAGGGGAGGCTGTTGCGCTGGCCAGCTATGAGCGCTGTAAGGATTACCAGCTGGCATTTGCGACGACCAATCGTGAGATGGAGCGGCTGCTCAGCTTTAGTGATGTGCTTGTTCCCGACCCGATCATTACGCGCGCTGTCAAATGGGCTAAGGTCAATATTGTGCGTGAGCAGAAAAATTATCCTATCGGCTATGGATTTACCAATGATCCTCCCCAGGATATCCTGGTCGTACGTGATATAGCCTGGTTTAGCATCGGCTCCGATTACATCACCCCATGGTTCTCCCATGGCATGCTGCGCGTGGTGCAAGAGTATGGGATCATGGAGAATGGCGAAGTGGCAGAGTATATGGTTGCCTGTGAGAACCCGCCGTATAAAACGAACTATGGGCTGAACATTAATGACGATACGCCGCTGTATGTCTTTGCCGTGCATCACCACTACGCGCTCACCGGCGATCGCAACTTTCTGGAGCAGATGTTTCCGACCATCAAGAATATCGCGGAGTACATCCTTGCCCAGAAACGCGGCGGCCTGATCTGGTGTACTTCTGAGGAGTCAAATGTGTGGGGCATCGCGGGTTGGCGCAATATGATCCCTGAGTACCAGATTAGTGGTGCGGTCACTGAAATTAATGCCGAGTGCTATATGGCGCTGCGTCTGGCTGGTCGTCTTGCCGAAGCGATGGGCGAAAGTGAGCTGGCAGCGCGCTATCTTGAAGAAGCGCTTAAGCTCAAGGAGGAGTGCAATCGGCAACTCATCTCAGAGGTTACCGGTCTGTATGTGCTCAATATTGACAATAATGGAGTAGCGCACCATGACCTGACCGGCGACCTGGTTTTTCCGGTCCTGTTTGGGCTGGCCGATGAGCGGATGCGCCGACATATTCTGAATGTGTTATTCTCCCGGGAGTTCTGGACGGAGTATGGCATTCGTACGGTTGGCCGCAACGAGCCGGAGTATGATCCGGAATACGCGATGCGCCTGATGGGTGGCATCTGGCCCAATCTGACGGCGTGGGTGGCCTATGCCAGCCGCATTGACTATCCTGAGAAGACGATCGAGGCGATGCGCAATCTGTATCGCATTTCTGAAGTACCGAATCCGCGCGCCTTCAAAAATGTTGTGCCAGGCGCGTTCCCGGAAGCGCTGCACGGGGACAACTTTCAGAGCCGTGGCATGGCGCAGAGCCCCTGGGTAGCACCCACCTATCTCTGGCTGGCTATTGATGGGGTATTGGGCCTGCGTCCCAGCGTCGATGACTTGCAGATCAGCCCATGCCTGCCCGAGAGCTGGCAGTGGTGCGCGGTACGCAATATTCCGTTTCGCGGTGGGCGTTTCAGCTATTTCTTCAATAAGGGTGTTCTTTATACCGATCGCCGCGTAAAGACGGGCTATCAGATGGAGATCTTTGAGGAAGACGTCACTGACTCTGTTGAGTGCAATGCCTACACAATTGCGCTGCGGCGCGGTGATGAAACGGTCATCTTCGTGGGCACGCATGAACGTCAGGGTGTTGTGCTCACGGTGAAGCCCCCACTGGTCGCTACCGAGCAGCGCTTCGAGTTTGTCTTGAATCCAAGTGATTGCCGGGTACTGACCGTCCATTATGAGCCATATCCAGCTGCGGAAGAGATTGGCGCCCTGGCCGGAGCAAATAGCGCTCATGAGGCTTCCGGCCCTGATCGCTTCTATACACCATCTGAGGTGCAGAGCAGAGGTTTAATGCCGTCTGATGAGACGACATCGCTCACATCGGCAGCCCCGGCTGATGTGAGCGATGTCGAGGCCAGGGTGTCGCAGGAAGAACGGTGATAGGTTTGCCATCAATGGAGATGAGCGGAAATCCTCCTCTGGGCTGTCTTGCAAGCTTTTTGTGGTTTAAATCCATGTTCGGAGGAGGTGCTCATGTTCACCGGTATCATTGAAGAAATGGGCCAGGTGGTCACTCTTCGCCAGACAGCGGGACGGGTAGAGCTGGTGGTGCAGGCGCGCCGCGTTCTGGAAGGGACCCGGCATGGTGACAGCATTGCTATCAATGGGGTCTGCCTGACCGTTACAGATCGCACCAACACGACGTTTACGGTTGAGCTGCAACCCGAGACGCTGCGACGCACGAACCTGGGCGATCTCGCAAGCGGGGCTGCGGTGAATCTCGAACGCGCGCTGGCAGTTGGAGATCGGCTGGGAGGGCACTTCGTGCAGGGGCACGTTGATGGCACCGGTGTGTTGCGCGCGATCACGTCCGATGGCCCATCGCTTGTTGTCAGCATTGAGGCGCCCAAGAGCCTACTGCGCTATATTGTACCCAAAGGATTTATTGCCGTAGATGGTGTGAGCCTGACGGTAGTTGAGGTAACGGGCAATATTTTCACTGTTGCGCTTGTCACATACACGCAGGAGGCGATTACTCTGCCCAAGCTCCCTATTGGCAGTCGCGTCAACCTGGAGGTAGATATTCTGGGCAAATATGTTGAGCGCATTCTGCTGGCCGGCGGGACTGCCAGGGAAACCATTAACGCTACTCAGCTTGCTGGGGGCCAGGGCAGATAAGCAGCTGGCTGTGCCGGGGTGCGGGGCTGGCTGCTATCAGCACTGTTCGCTGTACGCTATAATACGCATTGAGCGACGTTGTCTAGGCGAGCGGTACCGCTGATGGCATAGGGACATCAGGGAGTGTAGCGCCGAGGGGGCTGTGCCCCATGTGTGCACTTATTATGAAGGAGGCATGAGGGATGACCCTGGCAAGCATTCCAGAGGCGTTAGAGGATTTCGCTGAGGGAAAATTCCTGATCGTTGTGGACGACGAGGATCGCGAAAATGAAGGGGATTTGACCATCGCTGCGGAAAAGGTGACGCCGGAAGCCATCAACTTTATGGCCCGCTATGCTCGTGGTCTGATCTGTGTGCCAATGACCGGCAAGCGGCTGGACGAACTGCACATTCCCATGATGGTTGGTCATAATACTTCCAAGCTTGGCACGGCTTTCACCGTTTCTGTTGAAGCTCGCGAGGGCGTTACGACGGGCATTTCTGCATATGATCGTGCCCATACCATCCGTGTACTGATCGATCCGCGCACACGCCCTGAAGATCTGGTGAGCCCTGGTCATACTTTCCCGTTGCGTGCCCGTGAAGGGGGCTGCCTGCGTCGCGCGGGCCAGACGGAAGCCGCGGTGGATCTTGCCCGCCTGGCCGGGCTATATCCGGCAGGTGTCATCTGTGAGATTATGAACGAAGATGGCACGATGGCCCGCATGCCTCAGCTAGAAGTATTTGCGAAGGAGCACGGTATCAAGATCATTACGGTTGCCAGCCTGATCGAATACCGATTGCGCACAGAGAGACTTGTCCGTCGTGTCACAGAGGCAGTGCAACTTCCCACCAGGCACGGCCTCTTCCGGGCCTATGGTTATCAATCGGTCATCACGGGTGATGAGCATCTGGTGCTCGTCAGGGGTGAGGTGGCTACGTCAGAGCCGGTACTGGTACGTGTGCATTCGGAGTGTTTAACTGGCGATGTCTTTAGCTCATTGCGCTGTGATTGTGGTGAGCAGCTTGACCGGGCAATGGCGATGATCGCTGAGGAGGGTCGTGGGGTCATTGTATATCTGCGCGGTCAGGAGGGGCGTGGCATTGGCCTGCATAATAAACTCCGCGCCTATCATTTACAGGAGAATGGCTTCGACACGGTTGATGCGAATCTCCAGCTTGGCCTGCCCGCGGATGATCGTCACTATGGTATCGGCGCGCAGATCCTGGCTGATCTTGGCCTCAAAAAGCTGCGTATTCTCACCAACAACCCGAAGAAGCTCAGCGGCATCGAAGGCTATGGACTGGAAATTGTTGAACAGGTGCCTATCGTGGTTACACCTAATCCACACAATGCCAGATATCTGCGGACTAAGCAGGAGCGTATGGGGCACTTGCTGGAGGTAGAGCTTGGGCAAATGACGCTCGATATGAAGGAGTAGGAGTATGGGCCGGACCTATGAGGGCCATCTGGCTGGCGACGGGCTACGCTTCGGTATTGTCCTGTCTCGTTTCAACGACTTTATTGGCTCACACTTACTCGCGGGCGCACAGGACATTCTCCGCCGGCATGGGGTACGCGAGGAAGACATAGATGTCGTACGAGTTCCTGGTTCGTGGGAAATTCCCCTGGCGGCACAAAAGCTGGCAGCAACTCGCCGCTATGATGCGCTTATCTGTCTTGGCGTGCTTATACGGGGGAGCACGCCACACTTTGACTACATCGCCAGTGAGGCCAGCAAGGGAATAGCCAGTGTCAGTTTGCAAACTGGCATTCCCATTAGCTTTGGAGTCATCACTGCGGAGAATATTGAGCAGGCAATCGAGCGGGCTGGTACAAAGATGGGCAATAAAGGGCATGATGCGGCGCTGGCTGCCCTCGAAATGGCCAATCTCATGCGCCAGCTTGAGGAGTAATCCATTGCTGGAATAAGCACCCGCCGTCTCCAGGCAATGCCGTGTCAGTCAGGTTGCCATACCGGTTGATCTGGCGATGCTGCCTGGTAGGTGGCTAATTGAGAAGCGCATGATCATCGCCGTGCTGTTTATGCTGGCTGGCGAGAAGGTGGCGCAAGAATTGCTCTTCGTGACGGAGCACATTGATTTCCTGGCAGAGCCGTGTTGCGGTGGAAGTAAGCTCGAGCAGTTTCTGCCGGCAATCATCTTCCATGTCCAGGCAGTAGGCGATAAAGTAGGACAGATCCTCGGGATTGGTGGGGATATTTGGTGTCAGATGAGGTTTTCCGGCCAGGGCGAACAGGGTCTTCAGATAACGGCGAAACAAGTCACTGGCATGACGATACAGGCCAGCCAGGGTACCGGGATCAGGGACGTCCTCATAGGGCATAACGATGCCTACCAGGTAAGGCAATTCATGGCGCTCCTCTAAGACCTTGAAACGAGCCTGGCCTACTGTCATGATATTGTAGCGGCCATCACGCAGGCGCTCAGCAGCGATAATACTGGCAGTTGTCCCTACTGTATAGTAGTGCTCCTGTCCTGGTTGGCTGCCTGGTTGCAAGCGAACGACCCCAAAAGGGTGGCTCTGCTCAAGGCAGAAAGCCGTCATCTGGCGATAGCGGGGCTCAAAAATATGGAGTGGCAGGATCATCCCTGGGAAGAGTACGACATTGAGCGGGAAGAGGGGCAATTCATAGATGTCGCCCGACATAAAGCTTCCTCCATCCAGAGATAAGGCCATCGGTATTTCGCAATTATTACCAAAATCTTAAGTCGCAGAGGGAGGACGGCGTCAAGAGCAAAGGGCAGAGAATGCTGGTTTTGTTCCCTGCAAGGCGTATCCGACCTGCTGGTGGTTGCCTATTCTGGAGGAGCTGGCATCTGCTCTCGTGTGGATTGCCAGACCTGCCGCTGGTCACGTACAATAGAGCCATGTGGAACATCATCGGTCATCATCGGGCAGTCATGCTGCTTCAGCATGCTATCAGCACTGAGCAGGTGCGGCATGCTTATCTTTTCACCGGAGTGCCCCGGATTGGCAGACGTACGCTGGCGGTAGAGTTTGCTCGTGCATTGCAATGCACAAGCGATCAGCGGCCATGTGGGGCCTGCCTGGCCTGTCGCAAGGTGAGCCATGGCAATCACCAGGACGTCTTAACGATATTGCCTGCGCCCGGCAAGCGATTGTTAGGCATTGAAAGCATCCGTGAACTGCAGCGAGAAGCCAGCCGCCCGCCAGTCGAAGGACGCTGGCGGGTTTTCATCGTGCCGAATGCAGAGGCTATGACGCTGGAAGGAGCCAATTGCCTGTTGAAGACCCTTGAGGAGCCGCCTATTCACACCGTGCTGTTGTTGACGGCAAGCGATTCTCAAGTGCTCCTGTCCACTATTGTCTCGCGCTGCCAGCACATTGGATTGCGCCCGGTGAGTGCTGCTGAGATTCGTGAGGCACTGATGGCGCGAGGGGTAGCGGTGGATCATGCCACACGTCTGGCAGCCATGGCTATCGGCCAGGTTGGCTGGGCTCTTGAGGCCGCTGGCGAGAGTGCACTGCTTAGGGAGCGGCTTAACCTGCTGGGCCTGCTGGGCCAGGTACCAGAGATGGACCGGGCCCAGCGGTTTCAGGTGGCTGCGAAATTAGCTGAGGATACTGAGCGGCTGAGAGAAGTGCTGGACCTCTGGATCGTCTGGTGGCGCGATGTGCTGCTGGCGTCAGCGGGTTGCCTAGATCTGATCGTGAACAGTGACCAGCGCAACCGGCTGTGTGACTATGCTCGCCGCTGGGACAGCGTCACTGTCGAACGGTGCATCCGCGCATTATTCGGTGTTGTGCAGGAGCTTGAGCAGAATGTGAATCCGCGCCTCGCGCTGGAGGCGCTGATGCTCGATCTGCCCGGTGTCAGGGGCAATAGCGGTCAGCGAACAGTGATCAGCATGCAGCCAGGCTGGTCGGTGTCTGGTGCCCAGCAGGCGGAAAGTTGATCGGGTGTAGGAGAGGTAGAGCGATGAGTTATGAAGCTATTCGCTATGAAATTGCCGATGGTATCGGCACAATTACGCTGAATCGTCCACAGAAGTTCAATGCTATTACGAATCAAGTGCTGCGCGAGCTGCGTCAGGCTCTTGAGAGCGCCGGCAGTGATGAGGGAGTGCGCTGCCTCATCCTAACGGGTGCGGGCAGTGCCTTCTGTGCTGGTCAGGATCTTAATGAGATTCAGCTACAGCCGTCTGCAGGGGCCAGCACCATCCAGGACAGTGCATCCATTGAAGAGCATTTACATAAGTACTATCATCCGGTCATCCTGGGCATGCGGAGTCTGGAGAAGCCGGTGATTGCTGCCGTCAATGGGGTCGCTGCCGGCGCCGGATGCAGCCTGGCGCTAGCTGCCGATCTGCGCATTGCCGCAGATAATGCGAGCTTTATACAAGCATTCACCCGTATCGGCCTGATTCCGGATTCTGGTAGCACCTATTTTTTGCCACGACTTATTGGCCTGGCCCACTCACTGGCGATGATCTTCACCGGTGACGCGATCAGCGCCCAGGATGCCTTGCAGATGGGGCTGGTCAATCGTGTGGTGCCATCAGGCGAGCTTATGGAGGTGACGCGTCAACTGGCACTGCGCCTGGCTCAAGGACCAACGCGCGCTATCGGGCTGGCCAAGCGCGCAGTAAATGTTGCGCTGAACACGGACCTGCAAACGGCGCTCAACACTGAAGCGCGGTTGCAAGCGGAAGCCGCTGCAACCCGCGATGCTGCTGAGGGCATTGCCGCGTTTCTGGAGAAACGCAAGGCGCGTTTCCAGGGGCGCTAGGTATGACGTCTTGATCGGGCTGAGAGGAGGTGTCATGCCGGCATATGAGGATTTTCGTGCACAGCTGGATGCTGTGCTCCGCCAGCGCGATCCACAGGCCCTTCGCCGGTTTCTCATCAGCGCGGGGCAGTGGTCTGAGGATGTGCCAGAGTTTCCTGAGCAGCAGATGTGGATGATGATCGCTGGTAGCCCCAACCTGAGCGATCTGCATGAGGAGGCGCGGGCCTGGCTGGTAGCGCACGGGCTGGGTGAACAGGCAGAATTAATTCTGCGGAGGCATACAGACCAGGCGGCACGTGAGAAGCGTCGGCCCCAGAACGAGGGGTAAAGCGAAACAAAGCGAAGGGGCCAATTTTGTGCGGACGCAATGAAGCGCAGTCTGAGACCTTAACAAAGGGTATATAGACGTGTTATAATGGCCATGTTGGGGGGATAGGTTGTCTGTAATTCTAGCAGACGGTGTTACACGTGAAGGAGCTTTGCCTGGCAACAGATCAGCTAGCAAAGATAATTGTAGATATCGCCTCGGATAAAAAAGCAACCGATATTCTCTTGCTGGATATTCGAGGTGTTTCACTTATTGCGGATTACTTTGTCCTGTGTACTGGTGCAAACTCCCGGCAAATTCAGGCTATCGCCAGAGCCATTGATGAGCAGGTTGCAGAACTTGGAGTGCCCAGTCCTCGGCGTGAGGGGGAGGCAGAGACCGGTTGGGTGTTGCTCGATTATGGCGATGTGATCGTGCATATCTTTAGCCCCGCAGAGCGGGATTACTATCGGTTGGAGCGGCTATGGAGCAATGCTGCAACGGTAGTGTATGTCCAATAAAGAAAAGGTGGTGGCGATGGCGCTGTTTCGTAACCGGCTGTTCCTGGAAGGCATTGCTTTCGGGAGCATCTTTGGGGTGATTGTAGGGTCCGTAATCGGGTTTCAGGTCGGCGAGCAGGGTGTGCTTACTGCACGCCGTCTTATGCAACGGATGCTGGTACGGCAGCCACAGCAGGTCCACTTTGAGTACCTGTTGCAGTGATTGCTCCAGCAGCTCAGGTCGGGGGTACTCTAGACAGTTGGGGGGTTCGGTGGGGTGCAATCTAATGCCCGCCTGATCGGGCGGTTTGCCGTGTATGAGCGCAATATGCTACCTGCCTATGCCCCTGTATTTCTTGTAGCCATCATTGTCCTCCTCCTGTTCTTCCCGTTATCTGCGGGCGCAGCTTCACCTCTTGCTGATCTCACATTTAATGAAGTGCTCAGTCGACCAGAACTCGATTGGGACCATGATGGGCTTCCGCCTGGCCCGACTGATGCCTATGTTGAACTTTATAATGCGGGCTTGAGCTCGTTTCCGCTCAATCAGGTGGCACTGGATAGCGGCCCCGGATCGTATCAGATTGATTTTCCGTTGTGGGCTACTGTGCCCCCCCATGGGGTTTTTGTGGTCTTTGGGCGCCAATATCCCCAACTGAAGCTCTGGCCAGACGGTGGTGAAGTGCGTCTTCTTCCGATATTGGGCGGGGCGCCAATCACTGTGCTCCACTATCCGGCTCTTGGTGTCGATCAGGCTTATAGCCGTGCTGCTACCGGCAACTGGACAACAGTGGATCCGCCAAGCCCTGGTGCGTTAAATCCCAGCGAGGTGCCATCTCCGTCTGGCAAGGGGAGTAGTAACAATAGCCTATCCATAGGTCCAACGGCGGCCACTTCTATTGCCGCAGTGCGTCGGAGCATGGCAGGTCAATGGGTGACTATTACCGGTCAGGTGACGGCGCCTCTGGGAACTGTCGGTGCAAGCCGTCTCTTTGTACAGGATGGTAGTGGTGGTATTGCGGTGACAGTCTCTGGCCGGGTTCCTCCGCCGGTTATGGTTGGTGATTGGATCGCGGCGCGTGGGATCTTCGAGATGAGTCAGGGTGAAGCAGAACTGCTGATCTCGGCTGCCGGTAGTTTGCAATGGGGTGGAGAGGGTCTGCCACCACCTCCTGTTCCGCTGGCTCCTACGGCTGCGCCGTTGCACGATGATCAGCTTGTGAGCATTGGTGGCACTATACGGGCAATAGGTCACCAGATGTTCGCGATAGCTGCGCCAGGTACACAGAGGGCGTGGTGTGCTATTCACTGGGTGGATGTTGATGGCGCTCACGATTGGCAGATACCTCCTGCTGGAATGCCGGTGACACTTACGGGCATACTGGAACACAGCAGGTGGGGCAGCGCTCTTCCATGGACGCTATGGCTGCGGTCACCGCTGGATCTTCAGGGGCCACCCGCTTCTGCGCTCTGGGGTATGCCACTGGCTATGGCACGCCATGTTGCGCCAGGCACGGTTGTTACGGTTGTGGCTCAGGTTACGGTGCCACCAGGTATTCTTGACGATCACACCCTCTATATAGCTGATGAGGGTGGTGGTTTGCGTGTGCAACTTCCTCAAGCGGGAACGCTCTGGCCTGGTGTTGGCGAATGGCTGGCGCTGAGTGGGATAATCAGGCGTGCGGTGAATGAGCCTGAACTGATCCTCACCCCAGATGTTCCTGCCCGAATACTGGGATTAGGGCCAGCGCCGCAGCCAGTGCAGCTCGCGCTGCTGGCAGCTCTGCCTCAATACGAAGCGCGGCTGGTGCAGGTTACTGGCCAGGTTGTGTCTTCGGCATCAGGTACATGGCTGATGGCTGCTGATAGGGCACAGGTGGCAGTGCGGACCTCACCAGTTATCATGGCGACACTGAGCAGGCTATCTAGATCGCCGGTGACGCTTGTGGGTGTAGTGGTGTCAACGCCCACGGGTCTAGTTCTTCTTCCTCGCGATCCTCATGATATCCTGGCACCGGTCAGCTCTCCTCAGGCCACAGCTGGGGCCGTGGCTCAGGTGTGGTCGGTTGTGCATGTGCTGGCGAGCTCCGATGTCTGGTGGGTGGCGCTGCTCCTGGCTCTGCTGGTTAGCGCTGGTGTTGCCTACTGGCTCTTGCCCCGCCTGGTATTATAAGGGAGGTATGCTTTCCCAGCTCAATATCTTGCAATGGGCCGCATGATTCCAGCAGGCTGGTAGAGAATATTTTCCCTTTCTGCATCAGCCCGATTGGGAGCTGGGAATAGCGCTCTGGAATGAGAGATATGCTTTATTGTACATCAGCACGCTGTGACGACGGGCGCACCCAGATGCCGCGCTCGAACATCTTGTTGATCTGTGGCTGGTTGACCTGCCTGCGGTATTCCTCGTGGTTGTATGGCAAGCGGTTGAGATAGAGATTTTTGGGGTAGATGGACTGCTCATACACCATCTGATAGAGCTCAGTCCGCAGATCTTTCATCCAGTTTGTCCACTGGCTGCGGGCGCGATGATCGCGCAGCGCCTCGATGTCGATTACACCGGCCATATAACTTGACCCACCACCGTACTCGTGGCGCGCCACGATACGGCCCCGGAAATCAAAAATGAAGCTGCGTCCCCCAAAGGTGTCGATAGGCCATTCGCTCTCTGGTGTGAGGAAATAGGTTCCGGTGTTAGGAGCCACGATATAGACATTATTGTCGAGCGCGCGGGCCCGGCTCTGGATCTCAAAGAACTCGTTGCCGGTAGCGGGGTGAGGATAGCTAGGCCGATAGATGACCTCTGCCCCGTTCATGGCCAGCGCACGGGCATTCTCCGGATAGGATCCCTCGTTGGCCAGCATAATGCCGAGCCTGCCAATCGGCGTATCGACTACGGGAAAGAAAGCATCGAGGCTCCGCCCGTGCAGCTCGATCCAGCGGTCCCAGACATCGTGTGGGCAAACTGAGTGTTCGACAGGGAAGAGCGGCGAGGACTTATAGTGTTTGAGGATCACCTTGCCTTCAGGGTCGAGGATAAAGCCGATATTGAAGAATAAGCCGGGGAAATCTGGATCGGTCGCTTTAGCCTGGGCGAGCAGATAGACGCCAAATTCACGTGCGATCTCGCCGAGCAGTGCTGTCTCTGGGCCGGGTATTTCGATGGCGCTCTCGCGAGCAAACGTCTGATGATCCGTGTCGAACACCTCGTCGGTAAATCCCTGGAGGGCTCCCTCTGGCAGCGCGACATAGCGCACAGGAAAATCGAGGCTGGATAGCCATGATGCTGCCTTCATCACCCCATGAATATGCTCGATGTTGCGCTTGATGTCTGCACGGGTGCGAGCACCCCAGACAGTCGTAATGAGGCCGACTGCCATATAAGGTTCAATCATCGTGCGTCCTCCTTCTTTGCGAGAATCAGTTCCACCTGGGAAGAGAGATCAGAGGCTGTCTGCTGAGACTCAAAAAGGGAGAAGCTTGTGCGTTGAGAGCCAGGAGATGGAAATGGTGTCCTATTATGGGCCTGGTGCTTCTGCCAGCGGGCTTGTCTTGCTGCCGAACTGGCTCAGCATCATTTGCAGAAACTTGCGGCTGGCGGTCCGCAATAATATTGGATTGCGCCGTGCAATACCTAAGATCAGGCGCGGGGTGAAATCACTGCGCAAAGCTTGGGCGATCTGTGCAGGGGTCAGGCGTGCCAGCATGTCCAGGCTGTGGTCCCATTGCTCATCGGTATACGCGGCAATGCGCCTATTGATCAGGTAAGCGATGTGCATCGCGCGACCAAATCGGGCGCGCCACTCGTGCTCGTACTGGGCGAGGAACTGCGCGGAGGTATCGCCAGCTCGTATGGCTGCGGCTGCCACTCTTCCGGCCATCTGGCCAGAATAGATGGCGAAGCGGATGCCTTCGCCGACCAGCGTTGATCCCTGGCCAGCGGCGTCGCCGGTGGTCAGGAAGCCATTGCCAACAAAGGAATGAGTGGTACCTTCGGATGGGAAGAGCCCCGTGTGGTACTCAATGGGGCTGGCACCGGCAAAAGCGGGCGCTAGCTGTGGCAGGCGCTGGGTGAACGTATCCAGGTAGGTGCGGGCATCTGCATTGGTGTCGGGTCGCAGCACGCCGATGCCCAGCCGCACGCGCCCGTTGCCGCGTGGGAAGATCCATGCATAGCCACTGGGTGCGACCTGGCTGCCCATAATGAGGTAGAGTTCGTCCTGGTTATAGTTAGGGGCGTAGTAGTCATATTCCGCACCATAGCCGTAGCGTCGGTAGCCAGCATGGAGGCCAGCCTTCGTAGCGATGGTAGCGGAAAAGCCACTGGCATCGATGACGATCTGTGAAGACCAGCGGCATGTGCGGCCGGTATGGTCCCTGGCAATGACGCCGACAACACGCCCCTCCTCAAGGATTGGGCCTTCGACCGGCGATCGCAGATAAAGGGCTGCGCCTGCCTGTACAGCGCGCCCTGCGAGATACTGATAGACACCGCGCACATCTATCACACAGGCAACGGGATCATGGTAGGTCAGTTGTAGCTGCCGGTTCGGCGAAAGCCAGGTAATGTGATAGATGGGATAGTAAAGATGTGCGGGAATGCCAAGGGCTTGCATGTCAGTGATCCAGCTTCCGCCACTGGTATGGATAGGATAGCCTATCTCGCTCTGTCGCTCCAATACGGCCACGCGAGCGCCTCCCCGTGCTGCTGCCTCGGCGGCGGCTAACCCCGCTGGTCCACCACCCACGATGATGATATCAAACGCATCCTGCATGCGTCGCTTGCCTGTCCTTTCCTGGCTCTGGCTGACGTTGGATATTCCTGTTTTCCAGTCTATCACACCTGGTGTGCCCAGGAGTAGATGCTTTATTGTGTGCTCACAGGGGTATCGGCACTACGAGGGCCTAAGATAGGGCTTATGAAGACATGTATGAGATGTCCCGTTGTGCGGTGGGAGCATCTGCAAGGAGCTCCGCTCCTGTGAAGAGCTCATCAGGTATCATGGCCATCCTATTGTATAATCAGAGAGGTGCTCTGGCACAGAGAGTAGTTTGCGGCTGACTATGCTGGCGCGTGAAGCCCGACCTGGTAGATGGGGGAATGAAGCGCGCTTTTTCTATTGCTGTCAGGCATGCCGACAATATCTGTTGAGAAAGAGGAAGTAGAGGAAGTATATGTGTCGATTGCTGGGGTTTATAGCTCGAGAGGTGGTGGGGCCAGGCGCTCTGCTTGATGATGCGCTCACCGCTTTTATAGACCTCTCCCATCGCCATAACGATGGCTGGGGACTGGCCTGGTATGATGAGACAGGAAGGGTGCGGGTCGAAAAGAACCCGGAGCCAGCTTATGCCAGCGTCAGGTTCGCCAGGATATCCAGCATGGTGCGCACGGATGCGCTTATGGCTCACCTGCGCAAGGCGACTCCAGGGCTTGGTGTGTGTCAAGAGAACACTCACCCTTTTAGCCATGGCGAGATCGCCTTTGCACATAATGGCTCGATCGAGCCGGTGGATGAGCTTGAGGCATTGATTGCCCCGGATATCCGCAGAGAGATCCAGGGCACGACAGATAGCGAGCGTTATTTTCTTGCACTTTTAACCATTCTCAAAAGCTCGCCCCCAGTAGAGGCTTTCCGCATCATTTTCAGTATCGTACGTGAGCGGTTGCATTACTCAAGCTTGAACTGCCTGCTGCTAACGCCGCAAGCACTCTATGCTGTCTGCTGTTATGACCCAGACGATGCCAATGTGCAGAAGAGACTGAAAGGCGATCCAACCTATGCCGATATCTATTATCGTGTTGCTGCAGATGCGGTGGTGGTTGGCTCGTCCGGCTGGCAGCGTGGGAGGGGATGGGAGGTGCTGGGTAATGGGCAGATGCTCGTAATAGAGCGAGGCACGCTGCGTACGCAGATGGTGGATGTTGCCAATGCTGCGATAACCTAGATCCCATGGTCAAACGCCGATATAGCGGGCCTGCAACGGTTGGCAAAACTTTTGAGCTTGTTGAACAGGTGCAAAAAGAGTATGGATGGCCAGTATGGGCTCAACATCTCTGCCCTTTGCTGGAAGCAGAAGATGGCATAATATCTGCGATGTTCAGTGCTGGCATCCACAAGAGAGGAACAAGCTTGATATGATGCCTGACCGCTTATGAAAGAGCGAGCAGTTCAGGCGGGGAGAGGATGATCATGGAGAAGCGAACGGCTGCGCTATTAGGAGCGACATCGATTGCCGCTATAACGGGATTGAGCATCTGGCGGATGCGCGAGCATCCAGCAGGTCAGCCAATGCCAGAGCTGACCCGACGCGGCTCGAAGCCGCGCGTTGTCATTGTTGGAGCGGGTTTCGCTGGTCTGAGTGCTGCGATGCGGCTGGTCAGGGCTAGAGACCAGTTAGAAATCGTGGTTCTTGATCGATATAATTATAATGTATTTACTCCGCTTCTCTATCATCTTGCTGCCAGCCTGGTTGATGTGGAGTCCATTACTGTTCCGATGCGGACCGTTGCATACCGTCTGGGGTTTGCCTTCCGGCAGGCAGAGGTCAGGAGCGTTGATGTTGCGAAGCGGGAGCTGCAAACGACGCTTGGTTCAGTGCTCTATGATTACCTGATCCTGGCTCCTGGAAGTGTCCCCACCTTTTTTGGGTTGGAGTCAGCCAGGAAGTATAGCTATCCTTTGAAGACCGTAACGGATGCCAGTCAGATACGTGCCAGGGTGCTGGAGGCCTTTGAGGCCGCTGACAGGGCAGCTGACGATGAGGAGCGACGACGGCGTCTAAGTATTGGGATTGTAGGCGGCGGACCAACGGGATTAGAGCTGGCCGGTGCGCTTGTGGCGCTGGTCAAGGACCTTGCTGGCCGTGAGTATCCGAACATTCATCCGTCTGACGTCACGGTGACGGTATTTGAGGCCTTGCCTTCTGTGCTGCCAGGGATGCCAGATAAGTTGAAAGCTGGCGCTGTAGAGCAGCTCAGCGCGCGCGGCGTGACGGTGCGGACGAACGCACCCGTCGCCGACGTTGCGTCCAATGAAATCGTACTTCGCAGCGGCGAACGATTTCCGGTTGGACTCATTGTCTGGGCTGCCGGCGTGGAAGGGAGTCCTTTGCTGGGTGGCCTTCCCGTTGAGCATCTCCGCAATAAGCGCGTTGTTGTCGCGCCGACTCTCCAGATTCCTGGATACCCCACTGTCTATGTTATCGGTGATAGTGCTGCTGGGCCTCCTGGTACAACCTATCCGGCGGTGGCGCCGGTCGCTATTCAGATGGGACGCACTGCTGCTGATAATATTTTGCGCCAGGTACATGGCCAGCCTGTGCGGCCTTTTCGCTATCGTGACCGGGGCAATCTGGTTATGACTGGTCGCTATGCAGCGGTTGCCAACGTCTATGGGATCAAGTTTGATGGGTTCCTGGCATGGCTCCTATGGCGCATATTGCACCTTTCCTGGCTTACGACGCTGCGGAGCAAGGCCGAGGTGCTGCTTGATTGGGCGTTTGTGTATATCGGTCCGCGCCTTACTGCCCTTATTGAGCAGCCGGTTCCTGTGGCACCTACCACTGGTACATGAAACAACACACCGGATTTCGCCTTTCTGAAAAAGCCTTGCGGCTCCTAGCATGGGAGACGATGATCTGTAAGCCTACTGCTCGCAGCTTGCGCAAGCATATCCTTTTGCGGCCCGTCTCAATTCGCAGGCGCGGCAGACCGGTGCGGATCGGGCATGGCTCGCTATTGCTCGCTTCTACAAGAACTGCCGGGACAAGAAGCAAGCAAGAAGGGCTATCCCGCTTCCAGAAAAGATAATCGGTCGGTGAAGTACAAGCGTACGGGCCGGGCGGCTGGAACCGGATAGGAAGCATCTCACCATCACCAGCCAGGACTGTTCGGGCTGTGGGCGCGGATGCAGAAGAGCCTGAGCCAGCGCACGCATATCTGCCTGGCCTGCGGGCTGATGCTGGATCGGAACCACAACGCGGCACGCAACATTCTCCTGGCTGCTCTGGCGTGGTTAGCCGCCAGGCACTGTACCGCCGGGCCGGCGAGAACGAGTTCCGGTATACCAGAACCAGACGCTGCTGGACAAAACACCGCTATGGCAGTGTTCGCCAGAGCACGCCGCAAGCGCGTTGGATGAAGGAAGAATCTCCTGGTTTTAACCAGGAGAGTGTCAATTATGGCGCGCTCCGATCTGCCCCGGCACGCCATCACTCAGCCGCCCGCTCTCCACTAAATAGCGCACATAGGCCAGGCGCCGACGTTCGCGCTCGCGTTCTGCAACGTCGCCTTCGGCGTGCTGATAGGATTTCAGGACAATCAACGCTGTCGCCTGCTCCGGCGTGAAGCCGAGCCGGCTTAACTGATCATAGTCTGTTTTCCACCCATCGGCCAGCGGCCCCTGGACATCTACCACTTCTGGCCCGGTCGGGAAATGGATGATACGTACTGACCAGCCATTGCCATCGCGTATCATCCGCTGGCCGGGCTTGCCAAAGGGCCGCGCCCAGGGATGAGCCTCGCGCCTGGTTTGCCTGGGTACCTGCTGAGCAAACCAGCGGCGCTCTCGCTGAGGCTCATTACCCAACAGTTCGCTGCTCATCGTTGCTCTCTCCCCCCATGATAACCCGGCCCCCCAATTGCTTACATCCCTCTTTCCCAGGCTTCTTTCTAGTGAGAAGTCTAGCACATGGTGTAAAAGAATCGCATTAGCAGAATGCTAGAATTGTGTTAGAGTGCATAGCTGGTTCGCAGCATGCAGCGCTATCGCTTGGCCGCAAAGGGCTGGCGATGAGCGGCTTACCGCTCTTACCGCTGACACTGCTCAGCAGCAATTCTGAGCATGGCTGCCAGGCTGCGTTCAACATCGGCCTCAGTTGTGGCGCAGGAAGAGACGCTGATCCGCATGGCTGTCTGTCCCTGCCAGACGGTGCTGTCGCACCAACAGGTGCCATCAGCCTGAAGATGGGCGATTACGCGGCGGGTCAGATCATCACTGCCAAACGAGACGAGTACCTGGTTGATGACAAGATCGTTGAGAATCCGGTAGCCCGCTGCCCGCAGGCCATCGGTAAAGCGCGCGGCATGCCAGCAGGTACGCTCGACCAGATCGGCGACACCGGCACGGCCCAGCGCACAGCGCCGCCCAGACCTCGATACCCCGTGCCCGCCGCGATGCCTCCGGGGTGTACGGCGATGGCTTGCGCGTCTCTCTCCGGATGAGATAGGCAAGAGGGAGGCTACTTTACCGCAGCTCTTGCCTGCTCCAGAGCGGCTTGCAGGCGTCGCTGTACATCCTGCACCTCTTCATATGCCTGCCGATAGTCCAGGCCATTGGCCTGAACCCAGGTCAAATGCGCCTCTTTTATAGCCAGCTCCTCACGAAGCCGGTCGATCTCGCTACGCTCCTGTTCGCTCATAGCGCACACCTCCAGTGTAGCGTTGCCTTTCATATAGTGGCAGGATGAGCAACTGTGTTTGATCTCTCTATGAGAGAGTGTAGCGCTCCGTGAATAGCGCTGTCAACAGGCGCTCCGGTTAGGTAGACAGGTTGCAACATTGACAGTACGTGGTACAATACGCCACACAGGGTGTGACTCGTGACCATGCGGGAGAGTTGCGCCGGTTGGAGGCCAATTTGCCTCATGGAGGATACCCTACATGCAATTTGATATTGCCTCACTTTTCTTCCTGATTACCGCGGCGATCCTCGTTGGATCAGCGCTGTTGGTTGTTACCATGCGGCGGATTGTCCATAGCGCGCTGTTCCTCGCGGTGGTCTTTGCGGCAGCGGCTGGCATCTATATCTTGCTTAATGCAGAGTTTATTGCCGTTGTGCAGGTGCTGATCTATGCCGGTGCGGTCTCTATCCTCGTGCTCTTTGCGATCATGCTGACGCAGGCGAGCAACACGCCACGAAGTAATCCGGTTAATAAAACGTGGTGGCTGGCAGCGCTCATCTGCGTTATGTTAGGCGCGGCGATCATTTTCCCTTTGACCACCAGCCCGAAGGCTGTTACCAGCTCAAATGCAGGTGTTGCAGCGGTAGGGACGAGCGCAGGCAGGACAGCTTCGCCAGCGGCAAGTAATGCATCAAGCAACAATGTTGCTCGTATCGGGCAGCTTCTTTATAGCCCGATCGAGTATAGCTATGTGCTGCCGTTTGAAATTGCCTCGCTGGTGTTGCTGGTAGCGATCATCGGGGCTATCGTCATCAGCCGGGAGGATCTGTAGGAACTATGTCAGTACTCTCTCTCAACTCATTTCTGGTGCTGGGTGCGATTCTTTTCTGCATCGGGCTCTATGGTGCCCTGGCCAAACGCAATGCTATATCCGTGCTGATGGGCATCGAGATCATGCTCAATGCTGTGAATATCACACTGATTGCATTCTCGTTCTTCAATCGCACGCCGTTTGCGGTGAACCTGACTGGCCAGATCTTCGCGATCTTTATCATTACTGTTGCTGCGGCTGAAGCTGCTGTGGCCCTGGCAATGATCATTGCCATCTACCGTCGGCGTGTCACCGTGGACGTCACAGAGATTAACATGATGAAATGGTAGGCGATGGAATGGGAGTTCAATCTGCCTGGCTCATACCTGTTTTTCCGCTGGCTGCTTTTGTCCTGATCGTCTTCATCTGGCGCCCTCTTGATCTACGCGACCGACGTAAAGCTGGGTTGGCCCCTGTGGCTGTGCCTGCTGGCCATGAAACAGCAGGGGCACATGAGATACAAGCGCACGGTGGGCCGGTGGTGGTAGTGACGGAGGAGCACGAAGGGGAGGGACATGGCGGCCATGGAGCGCATGCGTCAAATACCCGCTTTGGCTGGGCCAGCAGTATAACTGCGGTCGTGGCAATGCTGGCTTCGTTCGTCTGGGCTCTTGCTGTGTTCTTCCAGTTCCTGAGTAATGCCACTCTGTTACGCAATGGCTACCAGGTATTCACCTGGAACTGGCTGTCCTTGCATATCAATGGCCCAGCTTCATCACCTGGTAGCGCATACGCTATTGGCTTCCATCTTGATGCGCTGACTGCGGTGATGTTGCTGGTAGTGACATTCGTATCGCTGCTGGTGTTTTTCTACTCGCAGGGCTATATGGAAGGCGATCCTGGCTATCCGCGTTTCTTCGCCTGGCTGTCGCTGTTCGCCTTATCCATGCTTCTGCTCGTGCTTGCCGATAACTTTTTGCTGCTCTATATCAGCTGGGAGCTGGTGGGTTTGTGCTCCTATCTGCTTATTGGCTACTGGTATGAGCGTAACGATCCGCCCCCTGCCGCGCTCAAGGCGTTTATCACCACGCGCTTTGGGGACTTTGGCTTCCTCATTGGCATCCTGGTGCTCTTTGCAGCTACCGGCACATTTAGCTTTGCCGCGTTACCGAGCGCCGTGACGCAGATGAATCAGAATCTGCTTACGGTCGCAATGATTCTTGTCTTTTGTGGTGCCGTAGGCAAATCGGCGCAGTTCCCGCTGCATGTCTGGTTGCCGGATGCGATGGAAGGCCCGACGCCCGTAAGTGCGCTGATCCATGCTGCGACGATGGTGGCTGCCGGTGTGTATCTGGTTGCGCGCACCTTTTTGCTCTTCCGTGCGGCGGATCCGGCTGCGTTCATGGTTGTGGCGTACATTGGTGGCTTCACGGCGTTCTTTGCTGCGACAATTGCGCTCGTGCAGAATGACATTAAACGGGTGCTGGCTTACTCAACGATCAGCCAGCTTGGCTACATGTTTGTGGGCCTTGGCGTTGCCGATACACAGGGACCGGGCATTTTTCATCTGTTCACCCATGCCTTCTTCAAGGCGTTACTCTTTCTGGGATCCGGCAGTGTGATTCATGCCATGCATGCGGCCCGAAACCCCGAGGAGCGGACGCAGGATATGCGGCAGATGGGCGGTCTGGCCTCCAGAATGAAGATTACGGCTACCTGTTTTCTGATGGCTACCCTGTCCATCTCTGGATTTCCTGGATTTGCAGGCTTCTTCAGTAAAGATGACATCATTGGCCAGGCATTCGATCATGGGCAGTACATCTTGTATGGCCTGACCCTGGCCACTGCCGGGCTGACTGCGTTCTATATGTTCCGTCTGTGGTTTATGACCTTTGGTGGACGGGGTGGCAGGCTCTTTGGTTTCTGGGGTGGTGAATATCGCGGTGTTGGCGATCCACCGGAATCCTCCTGGCTGATCACGCTGCCACTGGTATTGCTGGCTATTCCTAGCGTGTTTGTGGGATACTGGGCGTGGAATGGCAGGTTTGCGACTTTCCTTCAGGGTGGTGTCCAACAGGTGTTTGTGAACCCGTTCTCCATTGGCCTGACCTATGCTGGCATTGGCATCGCCTTCGTTGGTATCGGGCTAGCCTGGGCGATGTATGGCGCTGGCTGGCGATGGGATCTCGCATTTACCCGGACCCCTGTTGGGGCATTTCTCTATCGCATCCTGCTCAACAAATATTATATGGACGAGCTGTATCTCTGGATCGTTCGCAAGGGCGTGCTTGGCCTTGCTTATGCGGCGGAGGCCTTCGATCGCTATGTCATTGATGGGCTGGTAAACGGGACGGCATCCGCCATTGTCACATTAGGTGCCGATTTCCGCAGGATCGAAACTGGGCGGCTGCAGAGCTATGCAATAGCCATCTTTGGTGGCGCTGCTTTGTTGAGTGCAGCGGTGTTCATCTTTGTGCAGGCAGTGAAATAATAAGATACGATTGGAGCGAGCTCGCGCCCACGGCTCTCTGGCTGATGGGAGCTCGTATCCCATAATAGAGGGAATGCCATGTCATTCTTGTTAACGTTGATCATATTCCTGCCAACAGCGGGAGCACTGGGTGTGCTACTTATCCCGGCGAAACAGGTTCGGGCGATACGCTGGTTTGCGGCTATTACAGCAGCGGTCGTCTTTGCGCTGACGCTGATCCTGTACTTTGGTGCGCACAATAACTTTGGGGATATCAATCATTTGAATTTCGTCCAGCATGTGCCATGGATTAATATTACTGTCGGGTCACTTGCTTTTAAGATCGATTACTTCCTAGGAGTAGATGGCCTGGCGACAACGATGGTCATCCTCAATGGTCTGCTCAGCTTCCTGGCAGTTGTGGGATCCTGGCACATTGAAGCGCGCGTTAAAGAGTACATGGCGCTCCTGTTGATCCTGGAAACGGGGGTAATGGGCGTCTTTGCCGCAGCCGATCTGTTTCTGTTCTTCCTCTTCTGGGAAGTAGAGTTGATCCCAATGTTCTTGCTTATTGGTATCTGGGGTGGGGCAAATCGTGAGTATGCGGCCTGGAAGTTTATTCTTTACACTCTGGTAGGTTCTGCTATCATGCTTGCCGGTATCTTGCTGCTCTATTTCGGTGTAGGCGTGCAGACCGGCGTCTATACAGCCGATATGACCTACCTCGCCAATCACTTCCTGCAAGGGAGCATCCCGATCGGCTCGCTGACGGTATCGCTCCAACTGATCGCCTTCTTCTTGACTTTCTTCGGGTTTGCGGTCAAGATTCCGATGTTTCCCTTCCATACCTGGCTGCCCGATGCTCATACAGAAGCGCCAACAGCGGTAAGTGTGATTCTGGCCGGTGTGCTGCTCAAGATGGGTGCCTATGGGCTGTTGCGCATTGATGTGGGCTTCTTTCCACAGGCAGTGCATCTCTTTGCGCCATATCTAGGCGTGCTGGCGGTTATCAATGTGCTTTATGGCGCTGGCTGTTCCATGATCCAGTCAGACATCAAGAAGATGATCGCCTATTCGAGCATTAGCCATATGGGCTATGTGCTGCTGGGTGTGGCCGGGGCGACAGCGGTCGTTGGTGCGAGTGCGTTAACTTATCGCCAGGCGGCACTAACTGGCGCGGCTCTGCAAATGTTTGCCCACGGCACCATCACGGGAATGCTCTTCTTCTGTGTAGGGGTAGTTTACGAGAAGGCGCACACGCGGCAAATTGCCGAGTTTAGCGGTATCGCCGCGCGTATGCCACTGGCAGCGACAGCATTTTCCTTTGCGGTGTTTGCCTCTCTGGGGCTTCCAGCACTGAGTGGCTTTGTGGCTGAGTACCTTGTCTTTACCGGTACCTTTGCAGTATTGCCTATAGATACCGGCTTTGCCGCCTTTGGCATTGTGCTGACGGCTGGCTATCTTTTGTGGATGATCAAGCGGGTATTCTATGGCCCGTTGAATATTCGCTGGAATGGTCTGGCAGATATCAATACGGTTGGTGAGATCCTGCCGCTCGCTGCGCTCATGGTCGTGATTCTTCTGGTCGGCCTCTGGCCGGGATGGTTTGTAGATATCTTGCAGCCAAGCATGACGCAGCTTATCCACGTCATCAATGGGGTAGCAATGCATTGAGGAGTAATCATGATTGCGTCAGTTGCGCAAATTGCGCCAAATATTAATCTATATTTGCTTGCTCCTGAACTCAGCCTGGTATTGCTGGCGATGATCGTGATTCTGGTAGACCTGGTGGTGCGGCGGCATATGGCGGTGGTGGGTACGGCACTGGTAGGCTTGGCGATACCGGCCGGGTTTACCTTTGCGCTTGGCGCCACGCCGCATCCTACCCAGGCGTTCTTCAATATGCTGCTGGTCGATCAGTATGCGATCTTCTTTGAGCTGCTCTTTCTGCTCATTGGTGTGATTACAATCCTGGCCTCGTATGACTATGTGGTGAAGGAGGTCAAGGCAGTCGGCGAGTTTTATGCGCTGCTTTTGCTCTCGGTAGCTGGTATGATGCTGATGGCCAGTACGGGGGAACTCATCTCAATCTACATCTCGCTTGAGCTGACGAGCTTCCCATTGTATATCATGGCGGGTCTGCTGCGGCATGACGATCGCTCAGCAGAGGCTGCGGTCAAGTATGTCTTACTGGGCGCGATGTCGTCAGCGATTTTGCTCTACGGTCTGGCGCTACTCTATGGGCTCACCGGAACCACTGACCTGGCAAGCGTTGCGGCGACGCTGCGAGCTGGATTCCGGTCCAACAATTTGCTGTTGCTGCTGGCTGATGTCTTAATCTTTGCTGGCTTCGGCTTTAAAATCTCTGCTGTTCCCTTCCATATGTGGGCACCGGATATTTACGAAGGTGCGCCGACACCGGCTACGGCTTTCTTCTCAGTCGGTTCGAAAGCTGCCGGATTTGCCGCACTGATTCGCATCGTCATTGATGCGGGCCTGGGAGGGATGAGTCCAACGGCGCTGGTTGCACTGGTTTCCTTTATTGCTATCCTGACAATGACTCTGGGCAATGTGGTGGCGATTGTACAAACCAATGTCAAGCGGATGATGGCCTACTCCAGCATTGGCCAGGCTGGATATATTCTGGTGGGTTTTGCTGCTAGCCTGGTTAGTGGTAAGCCCGATGGTAACTCTGCTGTGCTGTTCTTCTTGCTAGTCTATGTGGTGACCAACCTGGGTGCCTTCGCTGGCATCATTGCGCTGGCGAATGCGACGGGGCGGGAAAGCATCCGTGATTTTCAAGGAATGCATTGGCGCAATCCGCTGCTCGCGCTGGGTACGGCAATCTGCCTTTTATCGCTGGCCGGGATGCCGCCGATGGCGGGTTTTCTGGCCAAAGTGTACATTTTTGCCGCAGCCTGGCAGCAAGGACTCACCTGGTTAGTCGTCATCGCAGTGCTCAATAGTGCCGTCTCGCTGGTGTACTATCTGCGTATTGTCAGAATGATGTACTTTAGCCAGCCGGTAAAGCCGGGTTATTTTACCGCTTCGGGATCGCTCAGTGCCGCTTTAGGGATCAGCGCCATTGGGGTGCTGGTCATGACGCCCCTGGTGGGGGTGCTGCTGGCGCAGGCGCAGCCTGCAGCCAATAGCCTCTTTTCCTTCCTGGTGCATTAATAATGCTCGTGCAGAGATCAGTATATCCGGGACAGATGGGCCATCGTCAGCCGGCCGCGGCGGGTTAGATGCAAGCTGCGGCCTTCAGGCCGCGACCCCTGACTTGCGAGCGGTATCAGAGCACTGCTATGGCCAGGCAAAGACGAGGCGGGCATCACCAGAGCTCAGGTGCCAGATCTGGTCATCGTGCCAGACTGGAGCAAACAGGCCGGTCCACCAGAAGAAATGATTCTCGCGGAACTTTTCAAGGATTTCCTGGTCTGGTGCCTCACAGATGATCTCTACTAGGACCGAGCCATCAGGTTGGGGCTTTTCGCTCAGTTGATAAGCGGTGAGCCCGCTACTGCTCAGTCTGGCAGCAGTCAGGTAATCATCTAATCGTGACTTAAAATCCTGGTAGCGAATCAAGTTTTCAGGCAGCACCTTGCCCACGAAGCGCAGTGTTGGTTCGGCCATCTGTATATAAGGATCCTTTCTTTGACAAAGCTTGCCCATGGCTCCAGCGGGTTGCCGTCACCTAGCGCGGTGTTTGCAGGATCTGTGTCCGTAGGGCTTCTTCTCCCTCGGCTGTGACGAGCGCAAAGATCTGATCATCACCCTGAATCACTGTATCGCCATTAGGCACAATGTTCTCATGATTACGTACGATGAGGGCAATGTTGCAGCTCCGTGGCAACTGTATCTCGCGTAGAGCGCGCCCGACGATACGCGAATGCGGCGGCACGTTGAGTTCAACGATCTCCAGCCCGGCGCTCCGTAAGGTCATCAAAGGCACCAGACTATGGTGCGGGAGCTCTGCTTCAATCAGATGAAGGATGGTGCTTGTTGGGCTTACGGTTATATCTATTCCCAACCGGAGAAACAGGGTTTCATAGCGGGGGTTGTTGACGCGGGCGATTGTGCGTTTGACATTGAAATGGCGCTTGGCCATCTGGCAGATCACCAGGTTATCTTCGTCATCCCCGGTAACAGCAATAACGATGTCAGCGCGTGCGCAGCCCACCCGCTCCATAGTTGCTGCTTCACAGGCGTCCCCTTCATAGACGGCTGCTCCCAGCTCTTCACTGAGAGCCTGATAGCGCTTCGCATCTTTTTCGAGCAGCAGTGTCTCATGGCCCTGAGCTAACAACGTCTTGGTGAGATAATAGCCAATCTGTCCGCCGCCGCCAATGATCATATACATGGTTGGTTCCCCTCTCGAGAGAACTATCAGCTATCGGCGCGTAGGATCGCTTCACGGAAGAGTTGCGCGCCAACAATAGTTGGACAAATAGCTTCTAGCCCCAGCAGCTTGAAGGTTTCCTGCCGGATAGGATCGTAGATGCGGCAGAGCACTTTCTTGACGTGGAATATCTCTTTGGCAATCTGGCTTGCCATGATATTACGATTGTCCCCATTGGTGAGCGCACAGAATACATCTGCTTGCTCGATACCGGCACGGCGCAGGATATCCTCATCAATGCCATTGCCCAGGATCGTTTGACCCTGGAAGCTATCGCCTAGCCGCCGGAAAGACTCGGGAGTGAAGTCGATGATCGTAACGTCGTGGCCTTCACGGTCCATCATCGTTGCGAGCATTGCTCCGACACGACCGCAGCCCAGAATGACGATTCGCATCGCTGCACCTTTCAATGATCCGCTGAGTTGCTACGCTATCAGCGATAGCGTAAATGCCAAAGCTGGTACGTGGCAGAGAGTTACCCTCTTCGCCATTATAGCACTCTGCTCATACAGCGCCTAGTATGCTTTTGCAAAAATGACCCATTTGTTGGCTGTACGTCCACAAAATATGCACCGACCAGAGCCGCCAGGCTGATTGAGTGGGATATTACGGATCGTGGCCTGGGTTCTGGTCTTAATTTCGGCCTCGCAGGTAGCGTCACCACACCACCATGCTTCCACAAAACCAAGATTGCGGCGATCAGCCATACGTTCACTGAGCTCGGTGAATGACTGTGCACGATAGGTTCGCCTCTGCCGGAATTCCCATGCCTGCTTGTAGAGTGATTGTTGAATCTCCTCTAGCAGGATCGTGACTCGTGCTGGCAACGTTGCCACCGGCACAGATTCCCTGGCTCGTGTATCGCGTCGTACCAGCACCCCCTGGCCCGCTTGGACATCCCTTGGGCCAATTTCCAGGCGTAGCGGGACGCCCCGCAACTCCCAATCATTATATTTGTAGCCTGGCGTGACCTCTTCGCGCCAATCCACACGCACACGGATGCCTGCGCTGCGCAGGCTCTGTTCAACCTCGGTGACCATGGTGGTAACGGCATCCCGCTCAGGCGCTTTGCGCCAGATGGGCACAATGATAACCTGGATCGGCGCAACACGCGGTGGCATCCGTAACCCAGAGGCGTCACCATGAGTCATGATAACGCCGCCGATCATACGAGTGCTCGCTCCCCAACTCGTGGTCCAGGCATACTTCCGTTCACCATCAGCGTCCTGGAACTGGATACCAAAGGACTTCGCAAAGCCCTGCCCAAGATTATGCGAAGTTGCTATTTGCAGCGCTTTGCCATCGCCCATCATAGCTTCCAGACTATAGGTGCGCAGTGCGCCGGCAAAGCGCTCAGCCTCTGTTTTGAGGCCAGGGATGACTGGAATAGCCAGGTCGCGTTCGATGAAATCTTGATATACCTCCCGGAGGATCAGAAGGGTCTCGCGCTCCGCTTCATCCTCAGTACGGTGTACTGTATGGCCCTCCTGCCACAGGAATTCTGAAGTGCGCAGGAATGGGCGCGTGCGCTTCTCCCAGCGTACAACATTGGCCCACTGGTTATAGAGCAGCGGCAGGTCGCGGTAGGATTGGACCCAGCGCGCATAGGCATAGCCAATGATAGTCTCTGATGTTGGCCGGATTGCCAGCGGCTCGGTAAGCTCCTCATTGCCGCCCCGGGTTACCCATGCAACTTCCGGTGCAAATCCCTCGATATGTTCCGCTTCGCGCCGCAGGAAGCTCTCAGGGATAAAGAGGGGGAAATAGAAATTCTCATGCCCGGTTGCCTTGATGCGATCGTCGAGGCGACGCTGCATATGCTCCCACAGCGCAAAGCCATAGGGGCGGATAATCATGCAGCCACGTACTGGCGACTCTTCAGCCATCTCGGCCTTGTGAATCACATCTAGATACCATTCAGAGAAATCGTCCTTGTCTGCCAATTCTTCCACGTATCGGGTCTCTTCTGTTGCCATAAAGCCTCCTCAAAGCTATCCCATAAAAAAACCGCCCTCTGGAAAATTCCGAGGACGGGTCGTGCCCGCGGTACCACCTCGCTTGAACGCTCTGGGTTCCACTCGCTCGTATGGCGACTAGCAGCGCCATACGCTGCCCGATGATAACGGTGGGCTGCCGCGCGGCCTTATCCGGTTGCTGGGACCGGGTTCTCGACCGCGACTCTCGGGACGGGTTCGGTATGTCTGCTTTACCGGTTCGCACTATCCCGGCTCACTGTCAAAGCATCAACATACGTACTTACCCCGATCAGCGTTCGCACTATCCAATCATCAGCTCCTGGTGACGAGCAGTGTCTGCCGGGCATAGACTGACTGCTCAGGGTGAGTAATCATTTTGCTAGTTACATATTGTAGCTCGCAATCTTGTCCGGCGTCAAGCGAAGGGACAGCCAGGATCGCCGTGCTTTGCAGCGGGCGCTGGGGTCACCCGTTCGAGCAAAGGATCGGCTTTCTACCCAGATGACGGATATTTGGCGATCTTCATGACTGTGGATGCAGGCGTGCGGTGCAGTAAGCGATCTGGGTTGGGGCCCAGCCGATGAAGTCTACACGCGTGCCTGCTGGCGCCTGTAAGGAGCAACAGTTCTTCAGCACATATTGCTGGCTGCGCGGATCGCGTAAAGCGCGCAGGACCGTACTGGATGTGGCTGGTGCCGCCGCCGTGAGCGGGCGGGGACGCATTTCGGTGGTGACGATGCCAATTGTTCTGCGGGGCCAGTGGGTAATCTCTTTGTGCCAGGCCAGTTCATCCAAAGTATGCCCGGTGACGCTTCGGGAAATGTCCACTCGTTCCACGTAGCGTTGCCAGGGGTTAAGAATAGCACAGATTTGAGCGCCATAATGTAATGAGCGGCGTAGCCATTGTGGTGGGCGGGTAATATTCAAGCCGAATTCATGCTCAACGAGCGTATCGCCTTGCTGCTCCGACCAGCTATGCCATACCTGAAAGAAGCTCTCATCGAGCTTAAATCGGCAGCGACAGGTATCCCATGAGGGATAGCCTCGGTGAGCTATTTCGCGCCGCACCAAGAGAGCCAGCATACCCATCAGTATTATTGCAGTGCTGAGCACGGGGTAGCGGCGTTGCCAGAGCTGGACCTTATCGCGCTGCTGCATCACTCTCGCCTTTCATAGCTGACTGGTTCAGGTATTTCCAACAGCGTGAGCACGTCACGGAGATCATGGATTAAAGGGCAATCAATATCTGTGGCATGCAGGACATGACGCCGATCGATCACGATCGGGGTGATTCCCGCTAAGCGAGCTCCGAGCGCGTCGTGGATGTACGAATCGCCAATGTGGATAGCATAGTCACCAATGGTATCAGCGCGGCGCAGGGCGAGTTCATAGAGAGCCGGGTCAGGTTTGGCATAGCCCAGAGCAGCAGAAACGACGACGACGTCGAAATAGGCGGAGAGTCCAAGCTCATGGATGATCGTGTTCAGCGAGAGTCCCCAGTCGGAGATAATGCCCAGCGTATAGCGTCCCCAACTCTTAAGTTGAGCCAGGACCGGGATTACATCATCGTAAGTGGCCCAGCTCCGGGGCTGAGCAAACTCGGCAATGATGCTGGCAACGCAAAGCTGCAGATCGTCGGTGTGCTCTGGTGAGAAGAAAGGACGCAATAGCTCGCGGTAGTAGCCATTCCAGAAGGTAGCGATAGTTTGTTCCGCTGCCCATGTTCGTGGCTCCTCCTGTATGGAGCGAAAAAAGTAATCTTCGGCTGCTGGCAGGCGATTCTCCAGCCGTGCAAGTTCGATATCCACACCCATCTTTGCGCAGACAGATTGGCAGATCTGGATCATTGAAGGGGCAGGTCGCAACAGGGTGAAACCAGCATCGAAAAAGATCACACGGATAGCTTGTGGATGTGGCAATGCCTGCATACTGCTTTTACCTGTTCTGTGAGAAGTAGATCACCGACCACTTCCCAATGACCCGGAAACCGATTTTTTCATACACTCGTGCTGCTGCAAGGTTGCCTTCCAGATAAAACAGGTAAACATAGCGGCCTTCGTGCAATAGCTCCTGAGCCAGTCTGGCAACCACTGCGGTGCTGTAGCCACGATTGCGGGCATCGGGAGCTGTCCACACGCCGCCGATCATTGCTGCCAGGCGGCTTTCTGCGCTGGTTGAGGCTGCTGAAACCAGGCGATGATCTTTGTCAGCCAGATACGTACGCAGATGATGGACGCGTCCGACCATCAAGCGGCGGATCTCTGTTTCACTGAGATGCTCAAAGCCGGCTGTGCCAACGTAGAAGGCAGCCAGGCGGTCTACATCTGCTCCAGTTGCTCGGCGTATGGTGATGCCCAGCGGGGGTTCTAGTGCCGCTGGACGCAGGTCTACAGGTCGCAATTCGCAGAAGGAATGTTCTTCGCGTCGCTCAATGCGTTGTGTGCTGGCAGCGAGTACTGCATCCATGAGTTCGCGTTGCCCCATAGTGAAGCTCAGGTGCTCGCGCTCAGCAATTTCTACCAGCGGATACACATCTTCCAGGTAAGGGGCGAAAAAAGCTCCGCGTCGCTCGACCATCATCAATACGGCACGTATCTGGCCGGATGCGAAAGCAGCCCAGAAACGGACATAAGGGTTGCGCAGGCCGTATTGTTCCAGGTTGCTGATAAGGAACAAGTTATAACCCGGTTCTTTATCGAGAAAGGCTGCAAGACGCGCGATATCGTGCTCACGCAGCCGGCGGACTTCGAGTCGTGAGGCATGTTGAACATTCATCCTTTTATCCTTTAGGGAGGAGGTATGCTTCAGTATTCGCATATGTGCCATTTGCGGGATAAGTAGGGGTGCGATGGGTTGCTCGATACACTGGCGCATGCTCCTGCCCGGTTGTTCAGTGGCCGCCTGCGGCATTTACCACTGGCCAAGATTTCAATAATCTTATTGTAGCAAATAGGGCAGGTGAGCGCAAATGCAGGCGGTGCGACAACGGGGATATTGTATTGCCCGTGTCGGGCCGGGCGCTGGCACTAGCGCATTTTCTATTGGTCTGCGATTGCTCGCTTATCTAGTGGCCCTTATTGCGTCGGTAACGGAACTTGAGGCGGAGGATTTTCCAGCGTGTAGTAAGAGGGCGAAAAGGGTTCAGTGAGAAACGTGAGCGCTGAGGGAAGGAGGTGACATTGCTGCTGGCAGTGGCCTGATGGCGGCCTGCAGGGATGAGCCTCTGTTGATGTTCCAGCCAGGGCAGAAGGATCCCGAGAAGAATGAATGCGAAGGCGATACAGCCGGCGATGCCTGTGTAGAGATTGACTGTCCAGGCATAGGCAAAGCCGCCGCTGCCAACGGCGATGAGCACTCCCAGCATGATAAGCCGCTCGGAGATGCTGAAGCGCGCCAGCGGCTGGAGACGGGTCCTGCGAGGACGGTCATTGAACTGGCGCACTCGCGAGCTGAAGCGCTCACCAAACGAGGACCTGGGCGTGTTGCGATCGATATTCCGAAGGATCTCTTCGATTTCGCGTTCATATCTGTTTGGCATAACCGATACCCTCCGCCGGCTTACCAGAGCTGAGACACCTGCGGTTCGCTTACCAAATAGCCCATTGTCTCCTGCTTTCGCAGCGTATTATACCGTATTGCCGCTCCCTATGACAAGCAGCAACAGGCGAGGTTCAAGCAAGTTCAAGATGCCTGCCTGTCGCGACAGGCAGGTTTTGGTGCTATTCTGTGCGCCATCCATGGGCGCGTAGTTCGGTGAATTCCAGAGGTTGCTTTGCGTCGATTATAGCCGGGCGAGCGGGAGGGAGAACGAGCTCATAGCTGCCCATTCCGTTTCCTCTTCGTAGCACCGCTAAAAATCATACCAGGATATCCCAGCCAGAGATGGCCAGACATCTGGTAGCCTCGTTTAGACATAGTGTAGTATACATCTCATGGCGGCTGCTGACAACAAGAGTGGTGGCCAGCCTTTGGGAATCTGCGGTTACTGGAGGCAAAAGAGAGCGTGGCATATGCAGCTTGCTGAGCTGCTCCAGGCATTGCCGGATGCTGGAGAAGTAGGGGAGGTCAATGTTCCTGTTACTGGCCTGACCTACGATTCACGGCTGGTTCAGCCGGGCTGGCTGTTTGTGGCGATTCGTGGGACTCATGTGGATGGTCATGCATACATTGCCGATGCCTGGGCACGTGGCGCGGTGGCTGTTGTCGGCCAGGAGGCACCCACAATCGCGCCAGCAGGCGTGAGGTATATTCGAACGGCAGATTCACGTCGTGCACTGGCGCTGCTGGCCTGTCGGTTTTACGACTATCCGGCACGCCGTCTTGGTGTTATTGGCGTTACCGGGACTGATGGGAAGACGACGACGACCAATCTCATCAGCGCGATTCTGGATGCTGCCGGGCAAAGCAATGGTCTGATCAGTACGGTCAACTTCAAGGTTGGGGCAGTATCATGGGATAACATTACGCGCCAGAGTACGCCGGAGTCGCTGGAGGTACAGCAGATGCTCGCAGAGATGCTGGCTGCGGGTGCCCGCTATGCGGTTATCGAGACCACTTCTCATGCGCTGGTGCTCGACCGGGTCGTAGGTTGCGAATACGATGTGGCGGTAATCACCAATATTACCCATGAGCATCTGGATTTTCATGGCTCACTCGATAGCTATCGGCATGCCAAAGCGCGGCTTTTTGCGATGCTCGATCCAGAGAATCACAAAAGCCCACCGGTTCCCAAGGCGGCAGTGCTAAATGCCGATGATTCCAGCTATACCTTTCTGCGCCCATTTTGTCGCGTGCCCATTGTGAGTTATGGGATCGATCAGCCAGCGGATATCCGTGCCGATCGGCTGGCTCTATCCGGCGCAGGATCGGCGTTTCGGGTGCGCTTTCCAGATGGCGAGATATTTGTAGAGACGCGGCTTGTTGGCCGATTCAATGTCGCGAACTGTCTGGCTGCTATGGCGGTGGCTTATGTGCTTGGCATCGCACCGGACGCAATGCGCCGTGCATTGGCGAGCATCGCCGGGATCCCTGGCCGGATGGAACCAATTGACTGCGGGCAGCCATTCAGCGTGGTTGTGGATTATGCACATACGCCGGACAGCCTGGAGAAAGTCTTGCAAACCCTGCGATCTCTGACGCCTGGCCGACTGATAGCTGTCTTTGGCTCGGCTGGCGAGCGAGATGTACAGAAGCGGCCCTTGATGGGAGCAGTAGCTGCCCGCTATGCCGACTTCTTTGTGATTACCGATGAGGATCCGCGCGAAGAGGATCGCCAGGCAATTTTGGAAGCCATTGCTGCTGGGGCTGATAGTGTGGGTAGCGTACGAGGGCGGGATTATCTTTGTATTGCCGATCGCCGCGCAGCGATTGCCGCTGCATTTACACAGGCGCGCCCTGGTGATACTGTGCTGCTGGCCGGTAAGGGGCATGAACAGTGTATTATTATGGGCCGGGAGCGAGTGCCCTGGGATGACCGGAGAGTGGCTCGCGAACTCCTGACCCAATAGACGGTGAAAGAGTTCGATAGCGAACACTGTTACCAGTGTGAACGTGCAGGCGTTTTAGCCTGTAGGGAGAAGATTTTGCCTGGCTTGCCGCTATTATACAACGGCATCGTGAACGATCTCGGCGCTCTGATGCTCGGTTGAGTCTGGCTGACTCGTGGAGAGGGGATAAAGCGTGCTGCTCCGATTGATGACCAGTCCTCTAATCAATCTCAGCAATAACATATTGCTTGCCATGGGAGTGGTCTTTGTAGTAAGCCTTGGTGTCAGCTTTGTGAGCGCTGGAATTGCGCGGCGCCTCTTTCCCTCCTTCCGTAGCGGTGAACGTAAGATTGGTCTCTTTCGGCGGGATCAGCCCGCTGGTGGACGTGAGTTGCGCACTATTGAGTTGCCGCTCCTGGGTGGGCCAGCTATGGCCCTTGGTATCGTGACGGCCATGTTACTTGTCGGCTGGTTCGCCCTGTTTGATGCATCGGCGTGGCTACTCACCACCATTCTGTTACTTGGCTTTCTTGGTTATGGAGCAGTCGGGTTTGCTGATGACTGGCGAAAGGTGCACCGAGGTGAGGGCATCTCAGAGCTGCAAAAGTTTGCCGGGGTATTGATCGTTTCCTTCCTGGCAGCTATTGCCCTTAACCGGCTCATACCTTCAGCGCGCTTTGCCTATTCGCCCTATTCAGAAGTGCCCCTCCTCGGAGGAGTTTTGCGTAACACCCACTTTGCCTGGGTGATCTTCTTTATCCTGCTCACTTGTACCGTCGGTACAGCTACGTCGCTATCAGTAGATTTTGCTGATGGCCTTGATGGCCTGAGTGGCGGATTGGTCTTCAGCACAGCACTGGCTTTTGCGATTATCGTTGCTGGTGAGGGCATCAACCGAGATGATTGGCCGCTGATTGCACTCTGTTTGGGGATCGCCGGAGCGAGCCTGGGTTTTTTGCCGTGGAACTGGCCTTCGTCCTGGGCAGCCCGTGGGCGCGGGCGAGCGCGTCGCCATGCCAGGATCATTATGGGCGATAGTGGTGCTTTGGGGTTAGGTGGTCTGCTTGCTCTGATCGCTATTGTATCACGCTCACCATTCCAGATGGTCTTTATTGGCGGTGTCTTTGTCCTCGAGGGCGCGTCGGCGCTCATTTCTGCCAAGTTGCTGACGAAGTTCTTTCGCCACTATCTGCATATGTCGCGCTTTGTAGGTGCCTCCTTTGTGCCACATACTGAATTCCCTCTCCCGTTTCTGGCCACCCCGCTGCACCAACACTTCGACTTGCTGGGCTGGGATCGGCGTCTGATCGTCTATGGGGCATGGACCCTTTCGCTGATCTTCGCTGCGCTCGGTATAGCTACCGATATGGCTCCATTTACCTGGGAGCGCTACCTGGCGCGCTTTACGGTGCTACTCCTTGGTTTGCTTATCTGGCGGGTAGGTACATGGACACGTGGCTACTTTGTAGGGGTTTATCCGGTTAATAGTCCGCATGGGCGTCTGGCGCTGTTCTATGGATATCCCTATAGTCTTGGACGCTTGCCATTGTACTATCGCGTGGAGGTGGTAGATGTAGGGCCCGATGCCATATTCACGCCTGCGGAAAAAGCAGGTCTCTGGCAGCGGCTCTCTATCTTTGATGCACGCGCTTTGCTCGGCTACTATTGCTATCGAGCTGGATACTACACAACGGCACTAACCCAGTGGGAGATGATACCAGAGCGTAACCTTAAGCTGCGCCCGGAGATAGCTACGCTCTTTGCCGAAGTACGCGAGCGCATTGCTATTGAGAAAGAAGCAACGCAGCCTATGCTTCGGCAAAATATCCTCGGTTTTGCCGAACAGGTCCTTAAGAATGGCCATGATAGCGGTGTCCAATCTCCTGCTATGGGTGGAAATAGCCCGGCTACGGAGACACTTTCCGCTGAATCTCTCCCTTGAGAACCGCTGGCTGATTTCCTCTGGTCGCACGGCTCTGTTGCCACTTTGGCCAGCAGGTTCCCTGGCTTGCTGAAGCTTTTACCTTCCCCAGTCCGGTAGCTATCGCAGCTATCTTCCCTGAACTATCTGCTGCTGCCATTGATGATCTGGCGTGGCGCATCGCCATAGGTGTGCTCGACTGAAGTCCGGGAAGACCAGCACGCTGGAGATCCCTAGCTGCCACAGCCCTTCCAATCGTTGCGCGGCATCGGCCCCTGCGGGCTCTCTGCCCGATACTTTTGGGGCAGAGGCTCCTGGCTGGCCTCACCCCCTCTCTCGCTGCGCTTCCCCAGCTCCAGGAGTGGTGCGGGGGCAAGTGTAAAAGCGTATCGGAGAAAGATCCCTTCTCCCTCCACTGACTGTGCGCAACCGCCGAAAGGATACTCCTTTCGGGGTAAGGCGCCGCCCAGCGGGATCTGGTTCCTCTCGGCCAGCTATCATGGGGTAATATCGCGGCGCTGGAAGCGCCAGAGGCCACCCAGCCCCGCTATTAGCCCGGCACCGGTGAGGATCAACGGCTTCCAGATGGCACCAAATTGCTCGGTGAGCATCACCTGCGCCGTGGGGGCGTAGTAGTAGGGGCTCAGGTATTGTAGCAACGAAAGCCTATCCGAGGCCGTACCGAATGTCTGAGCAAGGTAGCCGAACACGATGATCAGGGTGACGAGCCCGCCGGCGGCACGTCCGGCGCTCATGACTGCGCTGACGAGCAATCCTACGCCGGCGATGAAGAAGAATGTGCTGGCAATATCGAGATGCGCGAGCAGGAACCAGTGCCAGTCCAGCGTAGCGTTGGCAAAGAGCAGCGTGTCGAGCCAGCCGGTCAGTAGCGAAGTGGCTATGATCATGAGACTGCTGATCAGGATGGCTCCCCACTTCTCCAGATAGAATCGGGTACGGCTCACCGGTCGTGCCAGGGTCAGATCGATAGTGCCATCCTCAATGTTGCGGGCAATGCTCGCGCCGGCAGCATAACCCAGCACTCCGCCAAAGAGCAAGACGAAGAAGCTGCTGTAGAGCTCGATGGCCAGATAGCTGGCGAAGGTGGACAGGTGTCCCTGACTGGAGACGCCCAGCAGTGAGCCGACAGTGCCGTTGCTTAGATAGGTTGCCAGATTGAGCGTCTTCAACGCTGGAAAGATGAGTCCAACCAGCAGGCCGATAATAAGGGTGTACATGCAGGCAGCGCCGGTGAGAGCGCGGCTTTCGTGCAATGTGGCCAGCAGCACTGGAAAACCACATACACGTGGCTTCGCATCCGGCGTAGCGGCTATCAAAGTGGCAGGTTGTGTATTCATAACCAGCTCTCCTTTGCTGTGGATGGGACGGTCATGGGTGAGCCGGCGTTATCGCCGGTGTAGAACTGCATAAGCACCTCTTCGAGTGGCGCTTCTTCAATAGCGAGTCGCCGCACCTGGTAGCGAGCCAGTGCTTTAATCAGTGGATCGATGTCGCCGACGATCTTCAAGATACAGGTTCCATCTTGCCGACGTTCCAGTGTGCGGACGCTGGCAATGGTCTGCAAGTCAGCCTCGGGCCTGCTGCCATCGGCGAATTCAATAGTGACCGTCTGGCCGGCACGCTCGCGCAGACGCTCGATGGTCTCGATGGTCACGAGCTCGCCATTGCGAATGACAGCAACGCGCTGACAGGTCTTCTCCACGTCACTGAGGATATGCGAGCTCATAAAGACGGTGCGGCCTCTGCCAGCTTCATCCAGAAGAAACTCGTTAAAGGCGCGCTGGCCGAGGGGATCCAGGCCACTGGTAGGCTCGTCCAGAATCACCAGTTCGGGATCGCACATGAATGCCTGAATAATCGCGAGCATCTGGCGCATTCCTTTGGAGAAGCCTTTGAGCTTGCGATTCAGCGGAATGTCAAAATGCTCGCGCAGCTTGGGCAGCAGCACTGGTGCTAAACCAGCCATATGCCAGTAGCGCGCAAGGAATTGCTTGGCCGTCAGATCGCCGGGCAGGCGTACGTCACCGGGTAGATAGCCGATGCGTTGGTGAATGGCCAGTGCGTCACACCGGGCATCCCGACCGAAGATGCGGATAGTGCCGCTGGTAGGACGGATCAAATCGAGCATGCAGCGAATTGTCGTGGTCTTGCCCGCGCCGTTAGGGCCAAGAAAGCCAAAGATTTCGCCGCGCTCCACATGGAAAGAGATATTGCGTACTGCGTGCACGGGCGTTTTGCCCGGATAGATTTTGGTGAGATGGGCAACCTCAATAGTCATCAGCACTCTCCTCTATCAGTCCTCATAGAATCTAGAATAGCTTGAATAAAAATTTAGACTTACCTAAATTATAGGGTTACAGCAAAGAAAAGTCAAGGGGAGAGTTACGGCAAGGTTACGTCTTGGTGTTCACGGCTCTGGACGGCGAAGGAAGAAAAGGTTTGGTGATTTTGCATCAGGAGCGCCGTCGTGGCCATAGCCGGAAGTGGTTTCCTGCCAGTAAGGCACCGAGAATCAGGCCAGTAATCAGGCCGCCAATATGCGCCTGATAGCTGATATCGGGAAAGGTAAAATCAAAGACCAGATTCAGCACCAGCCAGAAGAACCACTGGCTCAGGATCGCTCGGCCAGCCGGCCCATAGCTGTGACGGTTCAGCCAGAAGTAGGAGCCGAAGGCGCCGAAGATACCGAAAATGGCGCCAGAGGCACCGACGGCAGCGCTAACTGGACCGGCAAAGAAGAACACTGCTAAACTGCCAACCAGCCCGGATACCAGGTAGAGCAGGATATATTTCCCGCTGCCGTAGATACGCTCGACCGGACGACCGACGAAGTAGAGCGAGAGCATGTTCAGCCCGATGTGCATAATGCTGAGGTGCAGAAACATGGTCGTGAACAGCCGCCAGTACTGGCCCTCAGATATCAGCAGGTTGACCTGTGCTCCGTATTGGATCAGCACATCGGGGTTAATGCTGAGGAAATTGCGACTGAGCACGCCCATTACCAGGTAGATGGCGACGTTGACCGCGATCAGAAACGTGGTAACAGGCGCTGTAAACTGGCTGAAGGCAAAGCGGGCGCGAATAAAGCGGCGTCGCCACCAGCCAGCCGGACGGCGCATAGGGGCCGGTGGACGGCGTGTGTAAGCTGGGGGCGGTGCAGGTATATCTTCACTCAGCGTACGTGTTTGCTGGTACGGTACCGTGCCAGCATCCACCGGCGGGAAAAGCGCAGCAAAGTTCACGCCATAGGCCAGGCGATGCGCTTTGGCATCGGCAAGGGCGGCTTCGTAATCGCGCCCAAGCTGATGCAGGCAATAGGCGCGCATGGCATGGGCATAGGCGCGCCCAGGGTCGGCGGCGACAACGGCATCCAGTTCAGCTAGGGCACGATCATAACGCCGATCGAGCAGCGCCAGTATAGCACGGGCAAGTGCACTATCAGGACCAGCTGGTTGAAGTTCCAGTACCTTGCGGCAAGCCATATGGACAATGCCATAGGCGCCCAGGGCGAGGTTGCTCTCCGCCAACCCAAGGTGGCCAGCGATGAGCGTTGGGTCGAGTTGCACGGCCTGGGCATATGCCTGTGCCGATTGCTGTGCCTGACCACGAGCAAGCAGCTCTCTTCCCTGATCAATATATGTTTGAGCTGTCGCTTCGGCTTCCATTCTTGAGCTATCTCCCCTCCACAGCGAATCCTCCTCAGATGAAGATCGCTGCCGCAGTGAAAGCGAAAACTACCACTGCAATATAGCCATTTATGTTAAAGAATGCAACATGCAGGCGAGAAAAGTCATGCGGGTCCACGAGATAGTGCTCGTAGACGATAAGCACTGCTGTTACAGTCAACCCCACCCAGTAGATCCACATCAGGTGCAATACGATGCCTGTGGTAAGAAGCAGCCCGATTGTGCCGGCATGCATGAAAGCTGAGAGACGCAGTGCAACCCTGGACCCGAAGCAGGCTGGGATCGAATACAGATGGTTCGCACGATCAAACGCAATATCTTGACAGCTATAGATCAGATCGAAGCCACCGACCCAGAGGGCGACTGCCAGGCCCAGTAGGAGCGGCGGTAGCAGGTTGGCAGGGCTGATAGTGGGGTTGACGGCTAACCATCCGCCAATAGGAGCAATCCCATCGGCGATGCCGAGGATGAAATGGCATAGCCAGGTAAAGCGCTTGGTAAAGCTGTATCCGCCAAGAATTCCTACCGCGACAGGAGATAGCGCCAGGCACAGCGTGTTGAGTTGCCATGCCGAGATAAAGAGCAGGCCGGTGGCGGCGAGGGCGATTCCCCCCATCTCTTGGGGACGCATGAGTCCGCGTGGCAGAGCGCGCCCGGCGGTGCGTGGGTTGTGTGCATCCTGCTCAGCATCAATAAGCCGATTGAGGGCCAGGGCCAGGGACCGTGCGCCAACCATGGCCAGGGTAATCCAGATGAACTGATGGAGGGAAGGCAGACCGTGGGCGGCAAGCAGCATGCCGAGATAGGCGAATGGCAATGCAAAGATCGTATGTTCAAACTTGATAGCATCCAGATAGATATGTACCCTGGTGATCGCCTTTGTGACCATGCTTCATCCTGATAGCTATGCGGTTATTGCCTCTGATGATTATAGCCTATCAGAGCTGGTTTTCGCCAGGGAATTGATGTTTTTTCAGGGCATAGCGGGGATGCGGCAGGCTTCAGGGCTCTTTTCCCCGGAAGGAAGCGCTATTTCTCTGCGCTTGACGGCTCTGCGGGGGTGTGGTAGTATACCCCAGGGGTGTTCTGGGCCCATAGCTCAGCGGTTAGAGCAGCCGGCTCATAACCGGCGTGTCGCAGGTTCGAATCCTGCTGGGCCCACCTGACTATTGCTCGCCTCTATCAGATGCAATTATGTGCTCTCTGGCACTCCTCCTGGATTGGACAAAGTGCATGGAACACGCCGGGCTATTCTGAGCGTATCCGCAGAGCTAAGTGCTATCCCTTAGCTTTCAGCGCAATAGCCCGGCACATATGAACTGGTTCAGGCAACTAGCAGATGCAGTTCTACGATCGTGCAAAAATCTATATTAAGGCGGGAAATGGCGGCGATGGCGTGGTCCATTTCCGGCGTGAAAAATATGTTCCCTATGGTGGGCCGGATGGTGGCGATGGCGGCCGTGGCGGCAGTGTATATCTGGAAGCCGATCCAGCCTTAAACACGCTGGTAGATTATCATTACCACCAGCATTTTAAGGCAGAGGATGGCGAAGATGGTGCAAAAAATCGCCGCCATGGTGCGGCAGGCGAGGATCTCATCCTGCGTGTACCGCCTGGCACTGTTGTACATCGTGATGATGATAATACGGTGCTGGCCGATCTGGTTGAGCCCGGCCAGCGTGTAATGGTTGCCCGTGGCGGGCGTGGTGGACTGGGCAATGTCCACTTCGCAACGCCAACAAATCAGGCCCCTCGTGAGGCGCAAAAAGGCGAGCCGGGCGAAGAGCTATGGATCCGGCTAGAGCTAAAGCTTATCGCCGATGTCGGTCTTGTGGGCTATCCCAATGCGGGTAAGTCTACGCTGCTCTCCGTTGTCACAGCAGCTCGGCCAAAAATTGCCGATTATCCTTTCACGACTCTGGTGCCAAATCTAGGCGTCGTTACGGTAGGTGAGCCAGATAGTCCTGATGCCTATAGCTTTGTGCTTGCGGATCTCCCTGGTCTCATCGAGGGCGCGGCACAGGGTGTTGGGCTTGGCCACGAGTTCTTGCGGCATGTCGAGCGGACGCGGCTGCTCCTCCATCTGCTCGATGGTGCCGCGCTTGATCGCCATCCATGGCAGGACTTTGAGCAGATCAACCAGGAGCTGCGACAATACAGCGAGCATCTGGCAACACGTCCGCAGATTCTCGTCTATAACAAGATAGATCTGCCAGAAGCCCGCGAGCGCTGGCCGGAAGTGCGCCGCCGCGCTACAACTGCAGGCATCCCAGTGTTTGCCATCTCTGCCGTAACTCATGAGGGCGTGGCAGAACTGATGCGCTTCACCGCAAAACGCTTGCACGAGCTCACACAGGCAGCGGCTGAAGCGGCTGCTGGTAGCAGCACCCCCCAGACAATATTCCGCCCGACACCAGATGATGCCTTTAGCGTGAGTCGGCAAGATGGTATCTTGCATGTGCAAGGCAAGCGTGTCGAGCGAGTGGTAGCAATGACCGATTTTGAGAGCCCGGAGGCTGTAGCGCGTCTGCAGCGGACACTGCAAAAGCTCGGTGTTCTTCAGGCTCTGGAAGAGGCTGGCGTGAAGTCCGGCGATCGGGTGATAATAGGCAAGACGGAGCTCTATTGGGAGTAAGCTAGCTCCATCGTAGGGCCAGACATCAGGGCATCGGCTTATGGCTGGTTGGGGGAATGGCCTGCTCTCCCAGATACTTTGCCGTTGCAATACCGGCGCTCCTCCTGCCTGCTATTATGCCAGGAAGATCTGGTTAGCGGGAAAGCATTAGCCAGTCCAGTTGGGACGCGCTGGACGTAACACGTCCAGCGCCAGATCATATGCTGCAACTTCGCCGGCGGCCTGTGCAACCTCCATTGGATCGGTGGCTGCTTCCCATCGCCGCTTGCTCTGCTCACGGTCAGGACGGATATGGGCGATGACCTCCTCGACGGTGAGTGAAGCGCCGGGACCTTCCATAAATGCTGCTAATGCGCTCAGAACCTGATACTGCGCGCGCCAGGAGCGTGCTGAACGTGGCTCCGGCGTTTCCGCCTCGCGTAACGCGTTGCGGCTCCAGACACGCAATCGCTCGATGAACTCTGCTCTGGTCATTTCTATCTCCAAGAAGAGCATATTGTCCTGTCGCTGTTTTGTTAGCAGATGTTAATATACAGGCGGAGTATCTTCTGGTCAAGGGGATAATGGGCCGAAGGCAACGAGGCGATGGGCGCTCTTGACGTGAACCAGTTGGTTTGATTATACTTGAGGAGGATAGCGGGGTGTGGCGCAGCTGGTCAGCGCGCATGGTTTGGGACCATGAGGTCCCCAGTTCGAATCTGGGCACCCCGACCGGCATTTCTTGTTGTCCCTCCAGTCTGCCGGCTGGGCCAGTGGCAACAGAGACGCCTTTGCGGGAGTAACTCAGGTGGTAGAGTGCCTGCCTTCCAAGCAGGTTGTCGCGGGTTCGAGTCCCGTCTCCCGCTCCAGCCGCTTCAGAAGCGGTTTCACAGCCTCTCGCTTTTGCCTGGTGTACCTGCCAGCAGTTTTTGCGGGTCATGTCCCCATGTCTGATCACCGCGCTATTGGGGAACACCCAGCACATAGTAGCGGCACGTGCACCGCACGCCCTCAATCTCCATCTGTCCACGAAGGCAACCACCACAGGGCTCCAGGCGCACACTGGGCACATATGGGGTGGACGTTCTGTGCGCAGCATATCCTGGTGACATCTCTGGAGAGATGGCGTACTGCGATCCCCTCGCGCTCAAGACGATGCCGGGTCACACAATGCTGACGATGGCGAGCCACTACGTTGCAGTTGTCGAGGGCATGCGGGTGATTCGCTTACGGATCGCGTCAAAGAGCAGGGCGGGCCGACCCCAGAGCGAGTTGACGAAAATCGTCGTGACGCTGAAAGCCATGGCGACCATGGCCCATATCGGATACACGAGGCCAGTCGTGGCAACGGGAACGCCGATACCGTTGAAGAGGAAGGCGAGCGCGACATTCTGCTTCGTCTTACGGTAGCTGCGCCGGCTGATGTCCTGGGCCGTCAGTACAGACATGAGGCGATTGCCCACGATGATAATGTCGGCAGATTCGATGGCAATATCGGTGCCATTGCCCATCGCTACTCCCACATCCGCCTGCATGAGGGCGGGCGCATCGTTGATGCCGTCGCCCACCATCGCCACCCGCCCGGGCCCTTGTGCTTGCAACTGACGCACGATCTCCGCCTTCTGGCCGGGCAGGATGCCGGCCTGCACGTCGTCAATACCAAGCTCGCGGGCCACCTGCGCGGCCGCGCGCGGGTTGTCCCCGGTCACCAGGATTGGCGTGATGCCAGCCTCGCGCATGGCGGCAACGGCCTGGGCGGCATCGGGCCGCAGTTCATCGCCCAGGGCGATAGCGCCAAGGAGCTGCTCATCCCGGCTGACGGCAATGACGGTGCGCCCCATGGCTTCCAGCTCAATAATGCGCGCTGCGAGGGAGGCCAGATCAACGCCATGCTCCTCCAGGAAACTCGGGCGCCCCACCAGCACGCGCCTCCCTTCAATGAGCGCGGATATGCCGCGACCGGCAATGGCCTCAAAGTCCTCGACGCTCGGAATCTTTATCCCCCGCTCGTGCGCCGCGTTCCGCACCGCCTCGCCCAGGGGGTGTTCCGATGCGGCTTCGGCGGCGGCAGCGACGGCGAGCAGTTCTTCAGGATCGCCAAAGGTCTCGATCTCCCGGACGGCTGGCCGGCCCATCGTCAGCGTGCCCGTCTTGTCCAGGACAATACGGGTCACGGAGCGGAACGCCTGAAAGGCCTCACCCGTGCGCATGATGATCCCCTGGTTGGCGGCCTCGCCCGCCCCACGCACAATCGCGAGGGGAGCCGCAATGCCGACGGCGCAGGGATAGCCCATCACCAGGGCACTCAAGCCCGCGAAGGCGGCCCGCTCTAGATCGGGCTGGCCGATAACCAGCAAGGTACCGATGATCCAACCGAGGACGGCCAGCAGCGCTACCGAGAGAACGCTCGGCGTGTAGACGCGCAGGATGCGATCGACCAGATGCAGGATGCCGGGCTTGAGGGCACGCGCATCCTCCACATGGCGGATGACTTGCTGGAGGAAGCTCTCCGCTCCAACCGCGGACACTTTCACCAGGAGCGTGCCCGAACCATTGATCGAGCCGCCGATGACTTTATCACCCTTCAGCTTCTCGATAGGGGTGGGCTCACCCGTGACCAGCGCCTGGTCAACCGCCGAGTGGCCGGAGATGACTAAGCCATCTACCGGTATCCGCTCACCGGGCCGCACGCGCACGAGGTCGCCAACAGCCACTTCGCCAAGCGGCACCTCGCGCTCCAGGCCATCCCGGACGACGCGCGCCGTATCGGGCTGCAAGTCCAGCAACTGCTTGACTGCCTGCGAACTGCGCGTTTTGACCAGGAGCGCAAGCCACTCTGAGAAGAGATGATAGTTCACCACCAGCACAGAGACGGCAAAGAACGGGGCTGTTGGGTAGCCTGGCTGGCGCAGGAATAGACCGATGAGGCCGCCGGCGATACCGGCAAACGCGCCAAACTCGAGCATGACGTGCTGATTGAGAATGCCACGGCGCAGGGACTGCCACGCCATGACCAGGATGTGCTGGGCGATACCGAAGACGACCATGAAGGCAAACGCGCCAACGACCCAGGGCACGGCGCTACGGGCGATGCCCAGCGCATTAACGGCGAGCACCGCGGCGGTAAGCAGCCCCAGCACGCCGGCCAGCGCCCGCCAGCGGCCCTGGCTTTTGAGGACGGTGTAGGCGATCCCCACCAGGCCAGCGCCAACTACCGCTGGCACCACCAGCGACCATAGGCCAGCAACCTGGAGGGTCAGCGCAATCGTGATTAGACTGAAGCCGATGGCTACCAGCAGTCGCTTACCCTCGCGCACAAGGTCGGCCTCTTCCTCCTCGTAGGGGCGGAGCTTACGGGGATCCCAGATGGTGTAGCCGATATCCCGCAGCGTCTCCAGGAGCTCCTCCGGGCGCACCAGGGCCGGGTCGTATTCAACCAGGGCCTGTTCATGAGTGAGGCTCACCGCTACTTTATCCACGCCTGGCAGTTTACCAAGCGCCTTCTCGATGGTGCCCGTACACAGCGAGCAGTGCAGCCCACCGATCTTGGCGCAGAAGCGCGCGTGTCCCGGATCAAGCTCCTCTGCCCAATATGGAGCGGAAGCGGAGCCATCAGTTGGGAGGAAAGGTTTGTTCGTCAGCATGTTCAGAATACCGCTTTCTAGGAATGTCCATATCCATTGGTGAGGCAGTCAGGAAAGCTGGCTCAGCTGATAGCCCAAGGTGCCGAGTCGGGTTTTGATGTCTGAAACCGTGGTCAGGGTGGCATCCACCTGCACCACAATATGCTGGGTATAATGGTCCGCATGGACCTGACGGACGCCCGGCAGCCGGGCGAGTGACCGCTGAACGGCGTGTTCGCATCCCTCGCAGGCCATCCGCTGTGGTCCGATAACCTCAAATGTATATATCTCTATCATCGTCGCTTTGCCTCCGGAGAAAGGTGTTTCAGCGGGCCGTTCGCCTCACATTACCTGACCACGATAAGCATACATCTTCCAGTCGACTGGAAAGTCAAGGGGGCGCGCACGAATGAGGAGTCAGGCGACCGATCCGGATCATCGTTCCCCGCGGAACAGGGAGACGGCCAGAAGGGCCATAAGCAGAGCGCCAGTGCCAAAGATCGCATAGGCGACGGTGAGTCCAGTCGGGAGCAGGACGCCAAAAAGCAGGCTACCCAGGCCAAATCCGGTGAACAGGGTGAACACGTTGAACCCCATTGCCAACCCGCGCTGCTGGCTGAGGTCGGTCACAATCCCTGCCAGGAGCGGTTGGGTCATGTCATAGCCAAGCGAGAGGATAGTAACGAGGAGTGTCGCGAGCAGGACGGGCACATCGAGCACGAGGGCAAGGGCTGCGGCACCACCAGTAGCGACACCTGCAGGAATCAAGCGACTGCGCCCCCAGCGGTCGGTAGTGCATCCGATGAGGGGGTCGAACAAAAATCTAGGGAGACCGTACCCGAGCAGGGCCAGCCCGATACCGACCTCACTGAGGCCATACCGTTGGGCAAAGTACAGGCCAAGCCAGCGCTGCCGATCTGGACGAGGGAACGCTGGAGAGCATACGCGCACCCTGTGCAGTGGATGCGATATGGCCTAGACACGGCAAAGGTATAGGGCTGAGACATCAGTCTGTACCTCCACTCGCAGCGACTCTTTTGTTCTGTGTTGCCGTCCACAAGGCGACAACCCGCTCCCATCAGCATACACCTTTCATTCAACTGGAAAGTTAAAGCGACTCATGAGGCGGAATGTAGAAGGAGCGACAGGCGATGGCGGTGCTGCCAGTGCTCCGTTGGGCTCAGCAGGGGCCAGATAGCGGCGAGCGGAGGTTTAGGGGGAAGCTAAAGCGTCGGTATGCGGGGGAATGTGCTCATCAGGAGGAGAGACGAAGTGCCGGCTCGTGCAGACGCCTCACCAGCAGGAGCCGGGTGTGTGCGTTCAAATCCGGGTGTGCTCCCGAGAGCTGAGTGTGTTCGATCTCTCGCTCCACTCTGTGGAAGGACAGGCACTATTAGGGCGGGAATATGCTGGCCAATCAGTGCTGCGCTGATGGCGCGAATGTCTGGACCACATCGGTGTGCTCGCCGACTTCGGCCTGGCGCTCGATGATGGGACAGATTGGCGCGGGCACATGCCGCGGATTCCTGTGCTCATCCACCCAGTTAGCCCTGAGGGTAGCCAGTTCGGTACGAAACGTCTGCAAGGCCTGGATTCGTTGGTCAATCTCCGCGATCTTCTTCTCGATCAGGCTTAGGACTTGGCTGCAGGGTAGCTCACCTTCCGTGCGCGCGACAAGAATCGCGCGAATCTCGTCGAGCGAGAGGCCAAGCGCTTTGGCGCGCCGGATGAAGCCGAGGCGCTCGACGTCCCGTTCATCATAGCGGCGGTAGCCAGATGCGCTGCGGTCTGCCTGGGGCAACAGACCAATCTCCTCATAATAGCGGATCGTCTTCGGGTTAAGGTCGAAGCGTGCGGCCAGCTCACCTATCCGCATCCCGTCATGCATGATATGCTCCTTTCTCTGGTTATCTTCAGGGCTCCTCTTCTCATGATACCACGCAAGGAGAAATCAGCAGGTTGAATGATAATCCTGGGCGACCCACCCTGAGGAAGATATTCCTAGTCTCAGTTCGTGTGGTAAGCAGGTGCTTAGGGTCGAAATGCGGGTGGTCACGGCCCGCGGAGAGGATGTGAAGCCTGGGAAGATCGGCGAGATCATCGCGCGGCCCCAATCTGATGCTAGGGTACTGGCGCAGGCCAGAGGCCACCGTCGCAGCACTGAAGGATGGGTGGATATATACTGTGGACCTGGCAACCGTCGATGAGGAGCACTTTCATGTCAGCTAATCGCGCGCGAGGAGGCAGACCAGGTACAATGTGATCGTGGTGGGCGCACACTGTGCTGGCTCACCGACTGCAATGCTGCTGGGACGCAAGGGCTACCGGGTCTTGCTTCTTGGCCGGGCGGCCTTCCTGAGCGATGCTCCCGGGTGCCATTTCATTTGCCCTTCTCCTGCGGGAAGTCTTCTCCGATGTCCCAGAGCGAGCGGCACCTCCTCGCCGATGACCGCGCCTATGACCCAGATGGGTTTGAGGGGCATGGCCGTCACGGCATGCAGCCATGGATCGCGCGCTCCGCATACATGATGCAGAGCGCTGGTCAAGCGGGTTGCTGTCCAGATCGAACTCCATGGTGTCATCTTCGGTCACCAGTGCCGGGCTGCACGAGCAAGATAGCAGGTAGCGACCGGCGTCTTCCGGATGCCGCAGGCTCACATGGCCCAGGGCATCCACGACACCCTCGTTGGCGAGGATCCGATTCACCATGACCAGATCGCGGATCGCTTCCTTGAAGCTTTGACGCTACTCGCTCATGGAAGTGCCTCCAATGCTCAATTGACACGATCAGGTCCGCCAGGACGTCCCGATGGCGCGTCACGTTGCTCCCCGTCGGACGAGACGGCGCCTGCTGACCGCCAGACATTATGGTACACCGCAATCCACCAGGAGCCACGCTCCTTACTCTTGCTCATTAGGAATTGAATCTTTACTTGTCGAAGTAGCTTTGTAGGCGCTCCCGCGCTGCGAGAATAGCGGCGCGCGATTCGGGATTGGCCAGAGCGGAGAGATCGCCGGGGTCCGTGCCAGTCAGCCAGGCGCGCACGGCGCGCCGATGGACCTTACCGCTATGTGAGAGGGGAATGGCTGTAACCACCAGAACCACCGCCGGACGGAATGGCTTCCCAAGTGCATCAGCCACACGGTCGGCTATTGAGCGCGCTAGCATATCGGGGTCACGGTCCCGCGCTTCGGGCGTGGGCAAAACCACCAGGGCTATAGCCTCACCTCGTATGGGATCGGGTATACCAACAGCCGCGGCTACCATAACTTCATCACTTTGGGTAGCTACTGACTCAATTTCCACCGGCCCAACACGCTTGCCAGCAACTTTGAGTACATCATCAGACCGTCCGAGGAGTTCCCAACTGCCGTCTTCATAGCGGATAGCGCGATCGCCATGGAGCCAGATTCCTGGCCAGCGGGACCAGTAGGTCGCCAGGTATCGCTCAGGCTCCTGCCAGAGTCCTTGTGTCATGGATGGCCATGGGCGTGTTACCACTAACTCTCCTATCTCGCCCACCAGAGGGCGACCAGCAGAATCGTAGACATCTGCTGCCATTCCCGGCGCAGGGCCAGCGAAACAGCATTTCCGCATTGGCACCACGGGGCTACCGGCGAGGATGCCGCACCCGATCTCCGTTCCGCCCGACCAGTTAATAATTGGTCGTCTTCCACGGCCAACGTGCCGATGGAACCAGCGCCAAGAAGGGGCATCCCATGGTTCGCCCGTGGAGCCCAGCACACGCAACGGCTCCAGTTCATGCCGATCTACCCATTCTGGCCCGTAACTGGCGAGAACTCGTACTACGGTCGGCGATAAGCCAAGATGGGTAATCCGATGGTGGTCCACTACTTGCCAGAGGCGATCGGGTTGAGGGAAGTCAGGGGTCCCCTCAAACATCACAAACGCAGCCCCAAGGCTCAGCGCCCCGGCAATGGCAAGCGGCCCCATAATCCAGCCCATATCCGTGATCCAGAGAAGTCGCTCGCCCGCGTATAAATCAAAGTTATAAGCGAGTTCAATGGCTACCCGATAGGGAAGGCCGCCATGGGTATGGAGTGCCCCCTTTGGCCGGCCGGACGAGCCGGATGTGAAGGAAAGCAACCATGGGGTATTGGCATCGACCATCTCCAGCGGCTGATCTTTCCCGTAACTTAGTAAGGTTTCCCAGGAGAGATCCCGCGCAGGATTCATCTGTAGTGTATCGCCCAGGCGCGTGACCACGACCACCCATTCCACACCGGGGATAGCCTGCACAGCCTGGTCTGCCTGGGCCTTCAAGTCTACTTTCGTGCCATGGCGAAGTGCTCCATCAGCGGTGATGATCACCCTTGCCCCGGTAATACCAAGCCGCTCAGCCAGGGCTTTGCTGGCATAGCCAGAGAATGCTGGGGCGGCGATCGCACCGATCCGGGCGATCGCCAGCAGGGAGATAGCGGCCTCTGGAATCATTGGCAGATACAGGGCCACCACGTCTCCCTTCCCAACACCGATCGCTCGCAGACCGGCGGCAGCGCGCTCGATTTGTTGACCGAGCTGATCGAAAGACAGGTGTAATGAGGTGCCATCATCGCCTTCCCACACTAGAGCCGTGCGCTTGCGATATCCTGCTGTCCGCCATCGTTCTACTGCCAGATAAGCGAGGTTGGTGCGACCACCAAGAAACCATCGGGTTGCAGCGGCACCGTTGTGGTCGTCGTAGAGCGTATGATAGGGAACAGGCCATTCCAGTTCGAGATCTCTGAAGGCCGCCTGGTAAAACCATTCTGGGTCAGTCGCAGCTCGATCAAGGAGCCTGTAGTAATCAGTTAAGCCATGCTGGCGCATGAAACGCGCTACCCGACGCGCTTCCACGGAGCCTGGCGGTGGAACCCAGCGGTCAGGTTCGAACCATTCAGGTAACGAATAATCAGCCATGCATAATCCCTGTTATGATCTGGGCGATTGACGCCTGTTGGTGACCAGCTCTGACGCGAGCAGATGAGTGCCTGGGCGGAAGGGATGTCAGGCCTCAGGGAGTGGACGTCCGAGCCACTCCGCATAGAAACCTTCGAGGTCTGGCAGGAAATCAAAGATTATTGGCCATCCTGGTGGTACTGCCTCAACTTCGAGGAGCGTCGCGCAGGTTGGACAAATATACTCTCGGATTTCCATCCAGTTCGCATCCGGCTTGCGTGGGCCTGGGTAAATTGGCTCAAGGCTTGCCGGCGTGTTGCGTACGCGAATAAGGGCACTCAGCTTCCAGTTCTGATGATAATCGCCAAACTCCTGGCCGCAGTCACACTTGACTACCCGTTCATGGCCTTTCTGGACAATATACAGGTGCTCGCCGATCGGGAGCAAAATTTGTTCTTTCCAGGGGACTGAAGCCTGGAGCACCGCGAGATATTTATCGAAGCGATCGGCATCCTTGTAGTCACTCATAATCTGCTTGGTCTGCTCCCAAGGAAGCCGACCAGCAATCAAATCAGCAATGACATTAGTGGAGTAGCTTGGCCGTGCCATCCATAGCCTCCTTATACCACTAGCGATAAAACTCTGGGAGTCGCTGGAGGTTATTAGAATGAGAAGTCAGCCGGCAGTTGCCAGAAGGTTATAAATTCCTCCTTCCACCGCTGAGAGAGCCGCATACTTTCGCGGTACATCTCCAGGACCTCAGGGACAAACTCGTGGCGGCAAATACGCTCCCGTTCCCGAGTCCACCACTCACGGACCGGCATACCTTCGGCAAGACGCTGGTTGCGCTCAGCCGTGCGTAGCTGATCGGTTCTCACATGATCAATCGTATGCTGCCGACCGTCATTGCTCTGGGCTGCAACACGATAGATCTGCTCAGCGGCCCTGAGGGTGATGATCCCGTTGTCCAGGTCTTGACGAACCAACTCCGGGTCACGCTCAAGGGGATCGCCATAGCCACCACCACCGTTATAGAAATGCTCGAACAGGTCGCCGTCTTTGAATGGCCGGCCGATATAGCCACCTTCGCTGAACTCGAAGTCCCCCTGGACCAGTCGTTTGGGATCAGGGTCAAGGGGATCACCCTCAAAATGCGGTAATGGTTTCTGTGCTGCAATCAGCTCGGCGAGGTTCGTATTGCGTACTGCATAATGGTAGAGAGCCGTTGGCGCTGGATAACCACCACACATGCCAGCGTTGTCGAAGACTCGACCGGAGTGAATCGCCGTCGTGAGGGTCAGTAGCGGTGTGCGATGAATCTTGTAAAGAGAGGTAAAACCGGTCCCCCCCCGGAATTTGCCGGCACCCGCTGAGTCCGGCCAAATCTTGCGACCCAGGTAGAGGATAGGCAGAGAAAGCTCCCAAATCTCGACGTTTCCCATATCAGACTCCGGGTTCCATCCGGCATATCCGGTGTCCAGGCCGTCCATGATCCCACGGGCTCCGCTTCCCCCTGCGGCCAGCTCGAAGTTGCTTCCGCCGAAACGAGAGCCGTACTGGCTTATTCCTCCACTTTCAAAGAAGGGTGTGTTGACCTGTCCAACGAAGATTTCTTCCTTGAAGCCACGGGCAAGAAAAGACCGTGACATAAGGCGGTGGAAGACGCCAAATGCTGGCAGAAGCAACGCCCAGGAGCAGGCTGTTGCAACCAGGATACTGTCCGGATTCGTCCATGTTCCTGGGGGCAAATTGAGTCGGGTAGCCAGCCAGGCCCCATCGTTCACCTTGCCATCGAAATCCATAAACTGTGTGAGGCTGACGAAGAAACCACCCTCCATTGCCGCCTCACAACAGTTGTTAGAATTCCAGCCCCAAGGCCCGGTGCCCTCAAAATCCACAGTCATCAGTCCATTGCGATCGATCGTAAGTTCGACTGGGATAGGTACGAGCTGATCCTTGTCAGCCATGGGGAGTACCCCTGGTTTACCTTTATAGAGATGACCGAAAAATGTGGCACCACGATAGCGGCCAGGCACCGTCTGTATTTTCATGCGCTCCAGATGAGCTCGACGCCCCTCTTCAATGTATTCCTTAATCGCGCGCTTAAAATAGTCAACGCCAACCTCTTCCACCAGCTCGAGGACTTTTTCGCGGACCTCCAGACAGGCGCTCACTTTCGCCTTCTCATCAAGGATCCAGTAGATAGGGCTGCGTAAGTTGCGCTCCGCTCTGATGAGATAGTCGCGACGGATCTGATCGTTCTCGCCGATCTTCTCGGCACAGATGAAGAGGCCTTCGGTGAATCGTTCCTGTGCCAGATAGACGTCGCCTCCCGGTGTGACGCCGCCCACTTCAAGCTCGTGACAGACGGCACCAGCCCAGGCGATTAATTCGCCCTGATAAAAGATAGGGATCACATCCATCACATCTGGCACCTGAACGTTGCCAATAAACGCGTCATTATTCGCAAAGATATCGCCGGGCCGGATCCCTGGGTCATCTTCGTAGTCGTTGGCGATCATCCACTTGATGAACCGGCTCAATGTATGAACATGGACCATGATCCCGAAGGAGAAGACAACACTATCGCCCTCAGGAGTATAAAGTCCAACTACACACTCTCCTACCTCACGAACTCCCGGTGATGCTGAGATCCGTTTGGAGGTCTCACGAGCAGAGACAACTGCCGATCGCAGCCTGGTATGCAAACTCTCGTACTTCAGCGGATTGGCGGCCTTCAGCGTGAGCTCGGTAATGCCATCATAGCAGCCTGTTTCAGCAAAACGGGCAGCGCTCTGCTCGAGCTTGTGCCGGAGTTTGATTGGTGTCGCATCCTGAATAGCAAGCGCAGACTTCTTCTCGATTTGGGCCATGTCAGCCTCCTTTCATGTCTGGTGCTCTAGCCACTTTGACGCTTCATCCGGAAGCGATGCCCAGGCAGTTACCGCAACCAGAGAAAGTTCCATTCGTCCACTTCCGCGCGTTGGCCCGGTGGTATCACAAAGGTTGTCGCGGGGTGTTCAATAATGGCGAAGCCTTCAATGACATTTCCTGGCTTGAGCAGGTCCATCTCCCAAAGGTGCGCTGTCTGCCACTCGCTATCATGGAACACCGAGCGGGTACCCTTGTATGCGGATGGATCCGGCGTCTGTGGGCCGATCTCTTGTCGCTGGAAGCGTGGCTTCACCTTTTCTACGCGTGCGAGCACGCCAACCTCGAAGATCTGGTAACCGGCCTCCGCATATTTGGAAACACGAGAGTTGATCTTTTCATAGAGTGCCTCCCAGGCCGCGATGAGCTGATCCATATCCTCTGGCGAGGTGATACGCGCTACGGGTGAGAGTACCTCGAGATCGGTGAGCTGAGCAGCATAGCGGATCATAGCCAGGTGCTGGAAGTGCACCTTGCCGGGCTCGCGGCCCTCGATTCGCATCTCCTCTAATGCCGCCCGCTCCATTTCTTCCCAGGCAGTGTTGATTGCTTGGCCAACTTCCCGTTTGGCCTCAGGGGACGAGCCTGAAGCAAGGAACAGATGCATCGACTTGGTATAGCGATGTAAATAATCCGCAGTCGAGCAGCCAAAAGCAGAGAAGGCTGCGGCGAAGGGGAAGGTCAAGATACCCTTAAAGGTCAGGCCTTTTGTATAGCCGGCAACGTGAAGCGGGCCGGAGCCGCCATATGCCATGAGTACATAGTCCGTGGTATCCAGGCCACGTGCTGAAGCAACCGTCTTAAGGGCATCACGAGCGCGAGCTTCTAGCATGCGGACGATACCTTCGGCACCTTGATAGAGATCAACGCCAATAGGATCTGTCACCTGTTCTTTGACGGCATGACGGGCGGCTTCAAGGTTGAGCTTGATACGGCCACCGAGGAAGTAATCCGGGTTCAGGTAACCAAGAATGGCGGCGCAGTCACAGACCGTGGCAATCTGCCCGCCGCGGTCAAAGCAAACTGGGCCCGGGTCCGCGCCCGCACTCTCAGGGCCAAGTTCTACTTTGCGTGTGGCGGGATCGACCTTAATAATTGTGCCACTCCCTGCGCCGATGCTCTCCAAAGCAATGGTGGGCAGGTTCATCTTAAACCGTGCGAGGACTGGCTCGGGATCAACAGGCACATGGCCTGCGGTAATGGCCCCGATATCGAAGCTCGTGCCCCCCATATCGGTGACCATCACATTGTCGATGCCAATCAACCTGGCAATATACTGGGCGCCCAGGATACCGCCAATTGGTCCTGATACAAGCGTTTCGTGGAGACGTGGGTAATGAATACTGGACAAACCACCATAAGAAAGCACGGTCTGGAGCGGATTCTGAAATCCATAGTCATAAATGCGTTGCTGCACCTTGAGCAGCTGTTGTCGCACTGGCGCTGCCGCATAGGCCTCGATCAGCACACTGTTAAGCCGAGATTGCTCCCGCATGACCGGGCGGATCTCGGAAGAGAGGAAGACCGGCATTGCTTGTCCGGACGCCTGACTAACCTGCTGAACGATCTCACGAGCTCGGTGTTCGTGATGCGGGTTGATGTAAGAGAACAGGAAGCAGATCGCTATTGCGTCGATTCCTTCTGCAAGCAACTCATGTGCCGCCTGTCGTACTTCTGTCTCGTAGAGAGGGATGACCGGATCGCCAAACATATCAACCCGTTCGGTAACGCCACGAATCCAACGCTTGGGGACGAGTGGCTGGGGATGCACATGGGTTACCGCGTGCAGGGTATCCGCGTAGCTATAGCCAGCCCAGATGAGACCGCGATTCATGAGCAGCATATCTTCAAAGCCTCTGGTAACCAGCAAACCTACTCTCTGACCGCGCCGGGAAAGGAGGGTATTGAGCATGGTGGTGCCGGAATAGAGGCAAACCGACAGCCGAGGGAAAAGCTCCTCGAGCTTCATTCCCCAATAGTGAATCGCGTCCTGTGCAGACTCAAGAAAGCCGAGAGACTCATCCTGCGGCGTTGTTGCGGCTTTACCAACCTCAAAGTTGCCCTCTTCATCAACAATGAAAGTATCGGTCATGGTCCCACCAGCATCGATACCGAGCACTAGTGGTCTGTGAACAGCAACAGCCATCTCCCACCTCCTGGTTGTCTTACTGCTCAGGTTGACCTGCTGCACCGCTTCCTCTTGCCCTGGCAAGGCTCAACTAGGGGGCGTTGGGTTGGACAGCTTTACAGATCCAGATAGGATGCTGAACCTTGCCTTTGGTATCCCAATATTGCAGGAAAAGGGGAAGAAAAGCAATGGATACAGCACACAAAAAATACTTCCAATGGTGTGCATGGTGCATAGAGTTCCAGCGCCGGAGAGGCGGATGGGGCCTTATTGGCTACCCGCTGCTGTGTCCAGGTACCGGTTTAGAGCAGGATGTCTTCTGTGAGGATCCCGAAAGCTATTTCAGTGCCAATTGCACGTCGATGATCTTTAAGGCAAGTTGAAGTTGGAAACGTACCTCGGGGTCGCTTAAATCGACCTGGGCAATTTCAGCAATCCGTTGCAGCTTGTAGCGCACACTATTCCGATGCACAGAGAGCGCTCGTGCCGTCTCCTTGATTTCGCCGCCAGCCGCGAGATATGCCCGTAAACAGGCAATCAAATTGCTGTCATGTTCCTGATCGTATTGCTGAAGGCAGCTCAGTCGGTCAGCTGCGAACTGTATGAGTCCCGGTGCTACCTCTTGATGTTGCAAGAGCACGCGATAAAGGCCGAGGCGCTCCACTAAGAGCAGGCCGTCCGACCAGCCCATTGCGCGGCGGAGCTTGAGGAACCGCTGCACCTCGGCATAAGCAGATGGAACCTCCTGGATACTACGGCAAAGGCGACTCACCCCGATAACAACCGCGGTATCTGGCAGCTCGCGCTGAGCACTCCTTTGGAGCCGTCTGGCAGCTTCGATAGCTGGATGCGGGTTATCAGGATTCACAGCCACTAATGCCACGACGTGTGTCTTGCTGGCCCGGATGAGCCATTGGGGCACCTGGGGTTCCAGGCAGGTGCGCACGAGGTTGTACAGGTCCTGTTTGATGCGTTGCAGTTCTGCTTCTCGCTCCCTGAGTTTGGGGGTACGCCCAAAGGCATCAGTACTCACCACCAGGAGTATGTGAGCATGCTGCAAGTCATAGCCAAGGGATCTAGCTCGCCGTGCCAGATCCTCCTCGTGCCCAAATTTCCCCATCAAAATATCGCCCAACAAATCGCTTTGTAGTCGGCGCTCTGTTTCGAGAATTGCACGTTCCCGCATCAACGCCAGGGCTACTACAGTGGCTCCACTTTGCACAGCCAGGAGATCCAGGTCGCCAAGGGTGCGGAGCATCTCCGGCACGGACAGTATTGCCAGGGTCTCGTTTCCAACGGTAATTGGTGCCACCAGCCGCGCGATATCCTCGCCGGGAACCATAGGAAGGCGGGTGGGGCGGTTAAGCTGGGATATCTCCTTGATTTGCCGGGCGATCTGGCGGTGCCGTCGAGCCAACTGGGCCAGAGATACCGGTTGCGGACCAGACCAATCTGGAGGCGCTGCCCAACTCAGCACAGCCCCATAGCGATCTTCCAGGAGGACAGGATTAGCCACCAGGGCGGCGATAGCACCGGTCAGCTCTGGAAGTCCTGCCCCACGCAAAACCATCTCGGTCAACTTTTCGTGGATATCCCATACGCGCTTCATACTTTCATGAGAACTGCGTAGTTCCTGAAGAGCCTGCTCTGTACGGCGCTGTAGCTCAGAGTTCCGAATGGCAGAACTCACCACCAGCGCCAATCGCGCTAGGAGCCGCTCGTCAGCCTGGGTAAAAGGCAAATGGTGCCGCCGGGCCACAAAGAGCAGACCCAGGCTTTCACCACTGACCAGGGGAACCAGCAAGAGCTCTAACAGGCCTTGAGCAGATAGGAGCTTCTGCCAATGGCTAGGTGGCGCGCCGGGATAAGAGCCATCAAGGCTCAGACGTATCGTCTGGTAGCTCGCAAGGGCTTCACGCCAAAGGCTGGCCAGGGGCTCCCAGCCAGGAATGTCCCAGCCCATCTCACGATCATAGATGCAATCAATGCCCGAATGGAGATGAGCGCCGGCGACAACCGCATCTAGCAGACTGGCTACTGTGGGAAGTGCCAGAGACAGAATCTCTTTCGGTTCCAGCAGGGCGGTGAGCTGCAGGGATAAGTGGTAAAGAGTGTCTGCCTCTTGCTCGTTCCGGCGGATCACCTGGAATAGCCGCGCATTATCAATAAGGACTGCTAAGGAGTCGGCTACACGTTCCAGCAACCGCAGCTCATGCTCTGTAAAACCTCCCTGGCGCTTGTTTGTAACATGGAGGACACCAATGATCTGGCCATCTACGCGCAGCGGCACCGTCATCACACTGCGTGAGCCAAACAGGTCTACATACTTCTGGATAATTTGGGGGTCGTTCGGACAGTCGTTGGAGAGGTAGGGCTGTCCGGTAGTAAATACCCGTATGGCATTGCCACCATCGGCAAGCCGTACACGGTACTGGTTAATAATCTCCGGGCTGCTCACTCCGAATGCCGGTTGCTGAAGGACGAGCTCTTGTGCCTCGGTATCCCAGAGCATGATGCCTGCTTTTTCTGCTTGAAACAGAGCTGTAACCGTTTGCACAACATCGCCCACCATCCGCTCAAAATCAGGCAGGGACCGAACGAGCTGAACCAGAGAGTCGACCGTTTCTTGCTCTAGCCAGGCGCTACGGGAGCGGCGCGGGAATATGAGCCGGCTGCGTTCACGTGGCTCACGCCGGATGGAAGAGGGAGCATGGCGATCTTTCGACGGTTCGTCCGACATTGTCATGGTGGTCAGCATCCAGGTCCTCCTGTACAGACAGAAACGAACCGCATCTTATCAGGCCTGCGCGATGTGATAGTAGTATGCATAAGATACGGTGCCTCTGCAAGAGGCAGTCTTATTGAGGACTGTCTTGGGATAATGCTGCCACAGGACAGCCTACCCCTGGTCACCCCTGTTACGGGGTTACATGGGCCAGAGGAAGGCTATCTTGCTGGCCCGGTCCTTACCGGGTCAGGGCAGCCGGACTTGCTAACTGTTCGCAGAGGGCTTGCAGGAATGCAGCTGCTGGCGCACCATCGATCGCCCGGTGATCAAAGGTCAGGCTGAAAGTCAGCATCTGGCGCCATACCAATCCCTGCGGCCCCTGGGCTGGCCGCGTGACGATCCGTCCGATCCCCAGGATCGCCACCTCTGGCGGATTGATGATCGGGGTAAAGGCATCTATCCCGTACATCCCCAGATTGGTCACCGTGAAGGTGCCACCAGTCACCTCTTCCGGTGTCAGAGTTCCTGCGCGGGCATGTTGTGTCAGGCGTTGGGTCTCCTGAGCGATCTCGCGTAGCGACTTCCGGTCGGCATCATGCACGACCGGTACGATCAGGCTATCTTCCAGAGCTACGGCAATGCCAAGGTGGATTTCTGGTACCAGCCGAATCTCTGCACCCTCCACCCAGGCATTCAGGCGTGGATGCCTTTTAAGGACCATGGCGACCGCTTTGATGATCAAATCGGTGGGTGTCAGGGCGAACTGCTGCTGCAGCTCCGCACGGAGCTGCAGCATATCCGTCACGTCACATTCAGTCGTCAGGGTAACCTGAGCCATGGTATGCAGGCTCTCATGCATGCGCCGGGCGATTATGCCGCGTTTGCCGGTCAAAGGGATAACATGTGCAGACCGACTGGCCGCTGTGATGGCACGCTGTACATCCTCCTCGGTGATGCGCCCACCTGGTCCGCTCCCCTGGACCTGGCTCAGGTCGATGCCGTGGTCGCATGCGAGGCGACGGGCTACCGGCGTGACCTGGACGGGCGACGATGGCCCCCGGGTTGCCGTGGATGCAGCCGGTGAGGCCGGGGTCGTTGCCGTAGCTGGTGGTGATCCGGTAGCCGCTATGTCAGCTATCTGCTCACCAGGAGCGCCGATTAGCCCCAGCACTGTGCGTACTGGGACCTCTTTTCCTTCGGGAACCAGGATGCGCAGCAGCACACCGCTACTGCTGGCTTCCACGAGAGAGGTGACCTTGGCTGATTCCACCTCAACTAAGGGCTCACCTGCCTGGACGGGTTCACCTTCGCGCTTGAGCCAGCGTACGATAGTCCCGGTGCGCATGCCCATACCCCATTGTGGTAAGCGAATCTCGGTAGCCATGTCAGAGTTATCCCTCCTGGCGAGAACGTATGCGTCAACGGTTATTGCATCACTTCCTGGATCGCAGCGAAGATCCTGTGGGCATCGGGATAGAGTATCTGCTCTAATGGTGGTGAGAAGGGGATCTGGGTATCTGGCACAGCCAGGCGTTTAATCGGCGCTTTCAAGCTCCAGAAGCCCTCTTCAGCGACAATGGCCACGATCTCGCTGGCAGCCCCGCACGTGCGATGTGCCTCATCCACAACCACCAGTCTGCCAGTCTTGCTGACGGACTGGAGGATCGTCTCCTTATCCAGGGGCACGAGCGTTCGTGGGTCGATCACCTCGACGCTGATCCCCGCTTGTGCTGCCAGCTCTGCAGCTGTCAGTGCCTCCTGAACTCGCGATGCCAGGGCGACAACAGTTACGTCCATTCCTGCTCGTTTGATATCGGCGACACCGAGAGGGATCAGATACTCCTCCGCTGGCACCGGCCCTTTCGTGAGCCACAACAATCCGTCCTCGAAGCAGAACACCGGGTCATCGGTGCGGATGGCCGTTTTCAGGAGACCTTTTACATCGTAAGGGGTACTGGGCAGGATGATCTTCAGGCCGGGAACATTCATCAGCATCGGGTAGGGGCGATCCGAGTGCTGGGCAGCGTTACTGCCGCCGAAGAATAAGCCGGCGCGGAAAACAACCGGCACGCGCGTCTGGCCCCCGTACATGTAGGTGGTCTTAGCCGCCATGCTGATCAGCTGATCCATCGCTACGTAGATAAAGCTGGCGATAGTGAAGTCCACGATTGGCTGCATCCCGACCATGGCGGCACCGATGGCTGCGCCGACGAAGCCGGCTTCAGAGATCGGGGTATTGCGCACTCGCTCTGGCCCGAATTCTTCGACAAAACCTCTGGTCGTGCCGAACACACCGGTCGCGATATCTTCGCCCATGATGAACACGCGTGGGTCGCGACGCATCTCCTCTCGCTGGGCTTCTGTGATAGCCTCAAGGTACGTAATCTCCCGCATGACTTTCCTCCTTCATCTGTGTTCATCAGCGGGTTATGGCGATTGGCTCAGTGTAAAGGCCCTCAAAGGCCTCTTCTGGATCCGGATAGGGACTTTCGCGGGCAAAGGCAACCGCAGCGGCGATCTCTGCCCGGACCTCAGCATCAAGCTGGGCCGCATCCGCTTCGTCCAGGATGCCCTCGCGGACCAGATAGTTGCGAAACAGCACGATGGGATCGCGTTGTTGCCATTGCGCGTATTCCTCCTGACTTCGATAGCCAGCGAGGGTATCAAACAACACTCCCTCAGCGTGCTCACGGTAGCGATAGGTCTTTGCTTCCACCAGAGTTGGTCCCTGGCCGGCGCGCGCGCGGGCGACTGCCTCACGCACCACCTCATAAACGGCGAGGGGGTCCTGACCATCTACCGTGACGCCGGGGATATCGTAAGATCGTGCGCGCGCGGCGATGTCCGTAACCGCGACTGCATAACGGGCCGGGGTCGTCACAGCATATCCATTATTCTCGCACAGGTAGATCGCGGGCAGCTTCCAGATCGCTGCAAGGTTCAGCCCTTCATGGAATGCTCCCTGATTGGAAGCTCCATCACCAAAGAAGCAGAGGCAGACGCGATCGGTGCCCTGTAGCCGGGCACCCAGGGCAGCGCCGGTGGCTACCGGTATCCCGGAGCCGACAATGCTGGATTCGCCCAGACTACCGACGCTGAAGTCAGCCAGATGCATTGAGCCGCCTTTCCCTTTGTTAATACCCGTGCGCTTGCCCAGCAATTCGGCCATGAGTCGCCGCACATCGGCGCCCTTGCCAATCGGGTGGCCATGGGAGCGATGGTTCCCCACCATGTAGTCATCCGGGCGGAGAGCCATGCAAGCACCAACGACCTCAGCCTCCTGACCAATGGTGGTGTGGACGGCACCGGGGATCTCGCCCTGAGCGACCAGTTCTACCGCTTGTTCATCGAAGCGGCGGATTCGCAACATCCGGCGATACATCTCAACGAGCTGTTCCTTCGTAAGATCCATGGTTATCTCTCCTTTTGGATGCCTGCTGGATACCTGAAACTTGCGTTGCTCTCTTTCCGGCCGGGTCAGCGATTGCCATTGTTGTGCGGGATCATACCTCCTTCCGTGTGGAGCGGAGATCACCATCTAGCAAATATATGATATACGATATACTTCATAGTTTCTATGCGATGGAAAAAGAGCACGAAAAAGGCTCTGTCGGCTGAGACAGCTGGCCTGGTGGTGAAATGGAGTCAGGGGTATCTGGCAGGGCCGGGTCGGCGTAGGAAAGCATTCTACAGCGGTGTGCAGAACATTATGTCAGATGGCAGCGCGCGAAAGGAGTCCTGAAGGCTGTTATGGGCCTCTCTATCATGGAAAGAATATAGCTCTGTTGCATGGTGGTTGACCGGCTCGAATGGCGACAGTATCCTGACCGCGATGTGGTATCAGATGGCTTCTTTCTTATTTCTTGCTCATGTCTCGGAGAGCGTCGGCAGCCGCATTTAGCCCGGTAAACACTGATTCTGCTATAGCGATACCGATAGGCACCATGCCCCAGCCAAGCGTCGGGAGTCCAGCGACGACTCCGGCAAAAATACCGATGCCAAGATTTGCAGCTGCAAGCGTGCCACCGGCGAGGACTTTAATCCATCCAGTTGCTAACCGTACGTGGTCTGGTGTCGATGTCTCCTCGCGTTGGCTGTCGATCTGGATATTTATTAAAATGCTGATCGGTTGATCTATCCATTGCCGGCCGAAGTCTGCATCACTTAACAAATCCTGCTCACGGGTGAGCCCGATCATCTCATCTATTTCAGCCAGCGATAACACCTGAGCATCAATTTGGGGGAGCGTTTCACGCGATATAGCCTGGCGTAGTGGCATTGCATATTTCCGGAGGAGATCTTCAAGCCCTGAGGACCTGACCTCATCCAGCAAATGCATATGGGTATTTCTCGCTATGACAAGTGGCTCATAGAATGGATGGGGCTCTAGCTGTTTAGTAGGAAGAAGATGTTCCAATGTCCTTCTGGTGTTAAGCAAGTCTATCGCCAGCCGCTTGATGCGATTGTGATCCACTCGGCCCAACGCAGCACGCACTGGCTCTGCAAGAGCCTCGGCAAGTGCTTCCATTACCATCACTTGCTGCTCATGGTCAGGTGGCACAAATGGCGCTTTATCGGCCTCGCGCAGATAGTGAATAGCGACCCATGTGTTGTCTGGGAAGAATCGAACTATATTAGCACTCGAATCCATCGCCAGGTATAGTCCATGTGGCAGCGCTCCTAAGAACCAGCCCTCAACAGGCTCGCCAGTCTTAAGCGTTATCCTAATCTTTGTGCCGAAGTCACGCAAATCTGGCATGGTTTTCTGTCCTCCTGATAATGCAACATTACAGTGCAGATATGATAAACTTCACCAGATGAAATTGTACCGCTGGCGGCGTGAATGAAGCAAGAACAGTGCGTGACTATGAAGAATCGGTCATGGCTGGTTTCTTTCAGCACAGTCAGTTGGCAGGCTCTCGGGTGCTCCCCTAAGCAGCGGATAGTAGATGGTGCTCGTCCGAGGCTGCTCTGTCGGCCGTCGGGCATGTAACCAGAGGAGCAATGCTGCGCAGCCAAGTACAAGGGCAAGTACAAGCCAGGCGATACGGTAGGAGCCACTCATCTCCACGATCAGGCCGAATGCAGGCGCTGAGACTGTGGCTCCCAGCAGGATCGCGCTCGTTGTTGTTCCCATTGCCAGCGCCGCATGCTGTACGGCGACCCGCTCACCGGCCCAGGTCAGTGCCAGCGCATTCCACCCGACCATCGTTGCACCTAAGAGAAGCCAGAGGGGAGCCAGGATAACCAGGCTCAGGTGCATGGGCAGCGAGGCGACTATCACAGCTAATGCAGCAGCTCCGATGGCGGCTCCCAGGAGCACACGGTCCCGTTGTCCTCCCAGTCGATCGGAGAGGTGGCCAAATAGCATTCGGGCTGCAGCTCCACCTGCCTGTGCCAGTGCAAGCAGGATACCAGCAGTGGAGATAGCCAGCCCCTCACGATCGCGCAACATGGGAATAGTATAGGTCACCAGGGCATACTGGCCCCAGGCGAGTAAGAATCCGCAGGCTGCGGGCAGCGCGTATCGCGCTGCTCCAGGCCCAAGCGCGTGATCTGTCGGGGCGAGCGTAGAGGGTGTTGCCCTATGCGGCGGCAGCACAGCACAGAAGGTAAAGCCACTGACAGCGAGCAGGAGTGCGAGGCTGAAGTACAGCGGACGCACTCCAACACGCTCAGCCAGGGTGGGCAGGACAAGAGCTGCGACCATGGCGCCGACCGGAACACCCATCTGGCGGATGCCCATGGGCAGACCACGCTGCTCTCGTGGCCAGATAACAAGCACGGCCTTAGTTCCTGAGAGAGGTACCGTGCCAAGTACGATTCCCAAGGCAAAGAGGAGGGCAGCCGTTAATGCCAATCGGTTGCTCAGCGCGATGGCTACTGCCAGCCCGCTGAGTATGCTGGTTCCTATGCCGAGCATACGGCGGGGCCCGTACCGATCGACTAGTTTGCCAATGACAATCGCCGAGGCTGCCCAGCCCAGTGTGAGCGCTGAGAGGAGCGTCCCCATCTGCGCAAGATTCAAGCGATAGGTGGCAGCAAAGAAGACGCCAAGCACCAGCGTGCCCTGCTGAGTCACTGATGCGCCGAACTGTGAAAGCGTTGCCGCGGCCAGGAGGATGCTGCGTCGCACTGGCCTATCCGATGCATATTTGCGCAGCGATGCGGCCATAGCTTACATCCTACTGCGCGGTCTGCTGATCGCGCTGTGCGATAAACTGGATGGCTGCCTGTTCGCCATGCTGAATGTGTGCGCGGAGTAGCTCTACAGCTAGCTCGCTGTTCCGCTCACGAAGGGCTGCCAACAGCAGGTCGTGTTGCTCGAGGGAACGCTCAGCATGATCCGGCTGGATCCAGTTGACCTCGGACATAAACTTTTTCCAGAGATGCTGCACTACCTCAAGCAGCACACGGTTGTCGGCGGCGCTATAGATGAGGAGATGCCATTTAGTGTTGAGACGATTGAGGCGCTCAAGATCGCCACGCCGTGCTGCATGGCGCATCTCCATTTGCAGGGCATCCAGCTGATCGAACGTGGCACTGGTGAGCCGTGAGACAGCTATGCTGGTAGCCTGTGCCTCCAGGTCTGCACGGAGCTGGAAGATATCGTGGATGTCTTTGGCAGAGTAGCGGATAACGGAGACGGAGTGATAGGGTTCATGATGCAGCAGCCCCTCAGCTTGCAATACGCGAATGGCCTCGCGGACAGGGGTCTGGCTCATACCGAGTTGCTGCGCAATGCGGGCAGTCGTCAGAGGGATGTCGCGTGTCAGCTCGCCTCGTAGAATGGCTGAGCGTAATGCCTGCACCGCAAGTGCTGTCTTGGTGGTTGGCTCAGTTACTGGCCGAAGTGAACGCTCTTCCAAGGCCTCTGCTTCCACTATGTTTACCTCCTCGTATTTCTCATACGCTGTGCATATACATTATACAATATATTTCCTATTAAGAGACGTTAGCTTGATGTAACCTTCTCCAGCGACTATCCGCAGAGGTTTATCTGCCGTGGGCAAGTTCTGCGCGGTGGGGCATGGAAGCCGGTTCTAGAGGCTTGACAATTGCTCGACAGCATGATATATATTCTACACAATATATTCTATATAACAATGATAGCCGTTTTGTCTGCCGGTAGAGGTTGCACGATGAGTCAGGCGTTTGCTCCCATTCCTCCCGATGAAACACGCCCGCTGCCGCTTGCTGGTGTGCGCGTGCTGGATATTGCCACGATGGCTGCTGCGCCCTGGTCTGCTGCATATCTGGCGGAGTTTGGTGCGGACGTTATCAAGGTTGAGATGCCGGGCATAGGAGACCATCAGCGGCGGTGGGGTACCCCCAAGAAAGGTGTCTCCCTCTTTTGGAAGTCTATGGGCCGCAATAAGCGTTCCATCACTCTTCACCTGGGGAAACCAAAGGGTGCGGCGCTATTTAAACGGCTGGTTGCAGATGCGGATGTCATTATTGAGAACTTTCGGCCTGGCACTCTTGAGCGCTGGGGGATCGGCTACGAGGTGCTCAGAGCGATCAATCCGCGGCTGATCCTGTTGCGCGTAACGGGATTTGGGCAATCCGGCCCATATCGGAGCCGCCCAGGCTTTGGCACGCTCGCTGAGTCTCTTACTGGCTTTGCACATCTTACCGGTTACCCTGATGGGCCCCCGACATTGCCGAATGGTCCGCTGGCCGATGGTGTCGCCGGCATTACCGGGGCCTTTGCCGTTATGGTAGCGCTCTACTATCGTGATACCCGCCGTGGGGTCGGCCAGGTTATAGACCTTTCCCTCTGTGAGCCGCTGCTGCGCCTCATGGAGCCGGCCCTGCTCGATTATGATCAGCTCGGCATTGCGCGGGGGCGTATCGGTAACCGTAGTGATCATGTCGCACCACGCAACATCTACCAATGTGGTGACGGACGGTGGGTTGCGCTCTCTGCCAGTGCTCAGCCTATTTTTGAGCGGCTGATGCATGCTATTGGGCATCCTGAGCTGTGCAGCGATCCGCGCTTTGCTGTCAATAGTGCACGCCTGGCTCATGTCGAAGAGCTGGATGAACTGATCAGCGCATGGATGCGTCAGCACACGCGTGATGAGGTGCTTGCCCATCTGGAGGCAGCGGAAGTTGCTGTGGCACCGGTCTATGATATTCCTGATATTTTTGCTGACCCCCACTTTCAGGCACGTGCCAGTCTGGTCACGGTGCCCGATGCCGATCTTGGGACAATCCGGATGGTCAATGTAGTGCCGCGTTTGAGCGAGACCCCTGGCAGGGTGTGCACGACAGGGCCAGCGCTAGGCGAGCACAACGATGAAGTATACAGTGCTTTAGGGCTCTCGCGGGAAGAGTTAGATCAACTTCAGCGTGAAGGTGTGATCTGATTGTCATTTGAGCGATCGACGCGCTCTCTCTGCCGCTGATGCCTAAGCGGCGAGCGGTATACAGATGGGGAGCCTGAGGAGGAACAGCCGATGCCGGTACTACGCACACTCCTCTTTGCGCCAGCAACGCAGACACGCCATGTCACCAAAGCTCTCTCTGGTGTGGCTGATGGGACGATTCTGGATCTTGAAGATGCCGTTGCCCACGCTGAGAAGGCGACAGCGCGCCTGGCAGCCCGTCATGCGCTTGCAGCGCGGGGAGCGTCTGCTGCTGGTCCTTTAGCTTATGTGCGGATCAATGGTCTTACCACACCGTATGCCTATGAAGATCTCTGTGCTGTAGTAGGTCCCTGGCTGGATGGCATCGTGCTGCCGAAGGTCGAATCAGCGGCGCAGGTGGCCACAGTAGACTGGCTGCTGCTGCAATTGGAACGAGCCCAAGGCATGTCTGCACGCCAGATCGATCTGATCCCGATCATCGAGACAGCAGCGGGATTGGCACAGCTAAATGCAATTGCTACCGCGTCGCCGCGGGTGCGACGCTTTGTTTTTGGGGCTGTTGACTTTAGTCTCGATACCAATATGGTCTGGACGGCTGACCATGAAGGACTGTTGTGGGTACGCATCCAGGTCGTGATCGCTGCGCGTGCAGCAGGGCTGGAGCCGCCCATTGATACCGTATATCCCCGGCTGGACGATATGGAGGGTTTTGGCCGGGAAACCGAACAGGCCAAACGACTTGGTTTTCAGGGCAAGGTCTGTATTCATCCCCGCCAGGTCGAGGTCGCCAATGCTATCTTTACGCCAACCACAGCAGAGGTCGCAGCGGCCCGGCGGATCGTAGAGGCATTTGCCGCAGCGGAAGGGGCAGGTATCGCCTCCTTGCAGCTCGACGGTCAGTTCATTGATTATCCCGTCGCGGAGCGAGCGCGCCGCATAGTGGATATTGCTGAGCAGATTGCGCGGGCACAGCGGTGAGGAGGGCGTGCTGGTTCTACAGGCTTGACAATTCTTTCTCTATAGAATATACAATATATACCTATCTGCCCCTCTCGTCTCGGCGCGGGCCTCGGCAATGGCAGTTCTACTGATAGCCAGGAGGTGAGAGTATGAATGTTCACTCACAGCGTCGCTCGGCACTGCTCAGCCACCTCTCAGCACCGCTACTTATTGCTAGCCTGCTGGCCAGCCTCCTGACTGCCTGTGCCAGTGCAGGCAGTAGCACGGTTGGCGGATCCTCTACTGGAGGTAGCTGTAACTTGAGCTATGTCAATGCACAAATTGCTGCCCATGAACGGGTGCCCACCTTTACGCCACCTGGGCCGAGCTTTGATGCTAAGAAGGCGGCCGGTAAGACCATCTTTACGATACAGGAAACTACGGCTAACCCCTTCACCGAGAATATAGTTGCGGCGATGAAGCGGGTCGCCGATCAGATCGGGATCCACCTGATCAACTATCCAAATCAAGGTCAGCATAGCCAGTGGGCCCAAGGGATAGATACAGCTATTGCCGAGAAGGTGGATGCTATTGTCCTGGTAGGAGGGACGATTGGCCCTAAGTACTTTGTCCCTCAAGCTCAGGCTGCCCAACAAGCTGGAATTCCGATCATCACCGTCGTTGATACGGACCTTTCTCAGCCGCCCGAAGCTTATACCAATGCGCGAGTTGCCCAACCCTATGTCCAGGCTGCCAAGCTTGATGCCGATTGGATCATCTCCCAGACCCACTGCAAGGCCGATGTGCTGGTGCTCACCTCCAACGAGCTGATTGCTGGTGACGTCAATAGCGTTGCTGCTCAAAAGGAGTTCAGTACATACTGTGGCAGCGGCTGCCAGGTCAAGTTTGTAAACGTACCGGTTCCAGAGTGGTCGACCAGGATCCAGCCGACGGTACAGAGCGCTATCCAAGCCGATCCGAACCTGAACTACATCTTTCCGCTGTACGATGCGATGTCACAGTTCGTCTTGCCTGGCATTCAGCTTGCTGGTGCAAGTGGACGAGTTCATGTCGCCTCCTTTAATGGCACACCGTTCGTCCTTGGCTACATCCAGAATGGCAACGTTGATGGTGCCATGACGATGGACGTGGGCGAGTCTGAGGACTGGCTCGGCTATGCGGCGATGGATCAGACCATGCGAATCTTGACGGGCGTTCCCCCAATCAGCAGCGGTGATGAACATATCCCCCTGCGAGTGTTCGACAAATCGAATGCTGATGATGCCGGTGTGCCGCCGCAGTTCGGTAAAGGCTATGGTAACGAGTGGCTGACCGGCTACGAGCGGATGTGGGGCCTTTCCTCCTAGCCATCCGCTCAGTGAACCAGGCATGGATGGCTGACTGTATTTAATTATGGGAGGTAATTCAGCGATGCCTAATGCCGATCGAAACCCGATTGAGGCTCAAGGCCCCACGATCGCGCCTGCAACACAGGCAAAAGGCGAGCCAGCAGATCGGCACGGGGAGGAGCAACAGATCGCCGACACAGCGGCAAGCTGGAGCAAGCTCTGGTCGCTTTATCGAGAGCGTGGTATTGGCTCGGCTGTTGGGTTCGGTTCCCGTCCTGCGATCCTTGTCGTCGATATGACCAAGGCCTTCACCAACCCTTTTCATCGAGTTGGCGCCGAGATGACAACAACCGTAGAAGCTATTGCCAGGCTCCTTGCAGTAGCGCGTCGTCATCAAGTGCGCATCTTCTTTACGACTCTAGCCTTTGAGCAGGATGAGCAAGATAGTGGGGTCTGGGGTGAAAAAATTCCTGCTTTACGTGACCTGTTGCTGAGCGATCCAGCCGCAGTTCAGATTGACGAGCGGATTGCACCGATGCCTGGGGAGACTATCATCAATAAGAAGCGTCCCTCTGCTTTCTTTGGCACACCTCTCCTCCCACTGCTGATAGCAGCAAGGATAGATACGATCATCTTAACTGGATGCTCTACTTCTGGCTGCATTCGGGCAACCGCTATTGATGCGGTCTCGTATGGTTTTCGGGTGATCCTGCCGGAGGAATGTGTTGCTGACCGTGCTAAGGAGCCTCATTATGCGAACCTATTCGATATTCAGGCAAAATATGGAGATGTGGTCTCTTTAGAGAAGGTGACGAAATATCTCAGTTCGCTACCTGTAGCCTGATAAGGTTGGAGCACAGCTAGCGCAGAGATAACTTCCCCTTTTGAACTGTCCTGCCAGAGAGCCACACGTTAGTGGCTGATCGTGTTCGGCTAAGGGAGGGAATTTGGCGATGCCTGATGCGGATCGAGACCTGGTTGGATATGGGGCCAATGGCCCCACGATCGCATGGCCAAACGGCGCACGGCTGGCAATCTCATTGGTCATTAACTATGAAGAGGGCTCAGAGCGGTCCTTTGCAATGGGTGATCCAGACCAGGAGGCGCTCACTGAATGGGGTTCCTATCAGTTCCCTACTTCAGTGAGGAATCTCGCGATGGAATCTATGTATGAATATGGGTCGCGTGTAGGAGTCTGGCGAATTCTCGATGTACTCAAGCGGCACTCGGTGCCTGCCACGTTCTTTGCTTGTGCTGTTGCCTTTGAACAGGCTCCGGAGGTTGCAAAGGCAGCGGTTGCCCAGGGCCATGAGATCTGTAGCCACGGCTATCGCTGGGAGGAAGTCTTTCGTCTCAGTGAGGAGGAGGAGCGCGAGCACATCCGGCTGGCTATCCAATCGTTCGAGCGGACATGTGGGCAACGGCCGGTAGGGTGGTACTGTCGGTATGGCCCTGGAGTGCATACTCGTCGTCTCCTGGTAGAGGAAGGTGGTTTTCTCTATGACTCTGATGCTTACAACGATGAAGTGCCTTATTTCGTTACAGTCAGTGGTCGGCGCCATCTCGTGGTCCCTTATACACCGGACGTGAATGATATCCAGTTCTGGCTCAGCAATGCATTGGCCACAGCAGATGACTTCTTCGCAATCATGCGCGATAGCTTCGATGTCCTGTATGAAGAAGCTGCCCACCACACGAAGATGATGTCAGTCGGCCTGCACTGTCGAATCATCGGACGGCCCAGCCGGATTCGTGCACTCGACAAGTTTATTCGCTATGCTAAGGGATATCCTGGGGTCTGGTTTGCTACTCGAGCCCAGATCGCTCGCTGGTGGATAGACAAGCACCCAGAGCCTGCAACCTGAGCGTCTTCTCGTATCGCTGCCAGAAGGGGGGAAAGAATGCCGGCGATAACCCTTGTCACGCTTGATCAGGCACCCCGCGAACACCTCGGTCCCGAGGGGACGTGGCGGCAGATTCTTCTTTCTCAGGATAGTATCTCCAGTGCCCAGTCCTGTATGGGATACGCGCATTTTGCACCCGGGGCCATCACGGATCCGATCGCTCATGATACCGAAGAGCTGGTATTTGTTGCCAAGGGCAGGGGTGAAGTGCACGGCTCCAATCAGGTAATGAAGTTTGCTGAGCATGACTTCCTGTACATCCCTGCCGGGGCGTCGCACTCGATTGTGAACACTGGCAAAGAGGAGATCATCATGGTCTTCAGCTTTCCCAGTCCACGCTATCCGGCGACGTGGAGGTCATCATGATCTTCAGCTTTCCGTTCTCACGCGATTCAACGAGACCAGTGCGCGCACAGCCAGATACCATGAACGATCGGCAAAGAATGGTGGACACCCAGATCGCCGCGAAAACATTGGCTCCCAGCCAAAACCCGCCGCCCGTTATTGAGCTACGTCACCTTTCGATGAGTTTCAGTGGCGTGAAGGTGCTCAATGATGTGAACCTGAGCGTGCAACGCGGTGAGATTCACGGGCTGGTGGGGCAGAATGGATCTGGTAAATCCACGCTCATCAAGATTCTGGCGGGCTTCTATAGTCCGGACCCAGGAGCTGAGTTGTTTGTGAACGGTGTGTCCATTCCGCTGCCCTTACAGCCAGGGCAGTTTCGCAGGTTAGGCCTGAGCTTTGTGCATCAGGACCTCGGACTTATTCCTTCTCTCTCGGTGACTGAGAATTTCCGTATGGCAGAGTTGAGCACCGAAGAGCGATGGTGGATTGACTGGCGCAAAGAGCACCGTCGTGTATCTGCTACGCTGTCCCGTTTCGGGATCGAGCTTGATCCGACCGCCAAGGTCGCAGACCTCTCCCCAACGGACCGAGCGGTGCTTGCCATTGTGCGTGCGATCGAGCTCATGGATTCTGAGCTTGATAGGACATCGGCAACCTATGGATTACTCATTCTCGACGAGCCTACAGCATTCTTACCGGCCACCGATAAGGATCGGCTATTCGAGGCTATGCATAACATCGCGCGTGCGCGCGCGAGTGTCCTCTTTGTCTCTCATGACCTTGATGAAGTGCTCCAGATCACGGACCGTATTACCGTGCTACGTGACGGATTGGTTCAGGGGACGGTCGACTCAGCCCAGGTCACTAAGGAGGCTCTGGTTGAGATGATTGTCGGGCGGCATTTTCAGGCTTTGCAGGTACAGCGGGCGGGCATTGCCAGGTCTACTGATGCCTTTGCGGTCCGTGACTTATATGGATCACTCCTGCAAGGCATTTCGCTGGATATTCTCCCTGGTGAGGTACTTGGCCTGACGGGGCTGGCGGGCACGGGCTTTGAGGAAGTTCCGTATTTGCTTGCAGGGGTCCATCAGGCGGCTGCCGGTACATTGATGATGCAAAGGGAGCACTATGACCTGCGCGAGATGACGCCAGCTAAGGCTATCGCTGCTGGCATTACCCTTGTTCCGGCTGATCGCCAAAAAGAAGGTTGTGAGGGATCCCTGACGGTTGCAGACAACATTCTTCTGCCGGTGGTCAGCCGCTATTTTGCACGATTCCGGCTGGATCAGCGACAGATGTTGTCCGATGTTCGGCGTCGTCTTGATCAGTTCCAGGTGCGTCCTCCGCGCCCAGAGCTCAAGTATCAGGCGCTTAGTGGTGGCAACCAGCAGAAGGCTCTACTGGCCAAATGGCTACCGATGCGACCACGCTTGCTGCTTCTCCACGAACCGACGCAGGGCGTTGACATCGGTGCCCGCCAAGACATCTTCCGCCTGCTCCGGGAGAGTGCACAGCTCGGCTGTGCCGTAGTCTGTGCGACAGCCGACTATGAGCAAGTAGCAACCGTGTGCGATCGGGTGCTCGTCTTTGGGCGAGGGGGTCGGATAGTGGAACTGGCGGGCGAGGAGATTAACAAAGAGCGTATCATTGAGCAGTGTTATATGTTGATGGGGTAAAACAGCTGCCCCTGGGGAGGGGTATATGACTGTACAGAACACCAATACATTGCCCCCATATGTGCAAGCCGCCGACAAGGGTACTGCCCGTTATCGGACGCTGCTGGCCGATAACCTGGAGCGGTTCGGGTTGGTCGCGGTATGGGTCCTGCTCATTCTGGTATTTGGCGTGCTGCGGCCTGAAACCTTCCTGAGCGCGGCCAACTGGGAAGGGATTCTGGGGTCGCAAGCAGTGCTGGTTGTCTTGACCATTGCCCTGCTGATCCCGTTGAATGCTGGTGATTATGACCTCTCGGTCACGGGCGTGCTGATGCTCTCGCAGATGTTAATTGGTGTATTGGGCGCCCAAGATAAGTGGCCTCTGCTGTCAGTGCTTGTAATATGCCTAGCAAGTGGGCTCTTAACGGGAGCAATCAATGCGCTCTTCTCCATCGTGTTTCGCGTGGATCCGTTCATTGTCACGCTTGGTACTGGAACCTTTCTTCAAGGCATTGTCTTCTGGATCAGCGGCTCCAATACCATCAGCGGCATCTCAACTACCCTCATCAACCTCGTGGCCGTTGACCGCTTCCTGGGGATCCCCTTAGAGTTCTATTATGGCCTTTTCCTGACGATTATTCTATGGTACGTTCTTGAGTTCACTGCTCTCGGGCGCCGATTGCTTTTCGTAGGACGGAACCGGGACGTTGCCCGCCTGAGCGGCGTACGAGTTGGCCGCGTGCGCTGTGGAGCGCTTATGGCCTCTGGCCTGGTAGCAGCGCTTGCTGGCATCCTTTATGCAGGAACTACCGGAGCTGCCGACCCTGTCTCGGGAGCGACCTATCTTTTGCCGGCCTTTGCAGCTGCCTTCCTCGGCTCGACCACTATTGCTCCCGGCAAGTTTAACTCCTGGGGGTCCTTTATTGCTACCTACTTCCTGATCACCGGCATCACCGGGCTAACACTGCTCGGGGCACAAACCTATGTACAGGACCTGTTCTACGGCGGTGCACTCGTGCTGGCGGTTACTTTCTCTCAACTGGCGCGGCGCTATGAGACGAGCAGAATCCCCTGAATCGGTGAGCAGATATGAGAGCTCGCTCTGGCACATACTCCTGCGTATCTCTCGGCGCTGGCTGGGCATCAGCAAGCTGGTGGGCAGGTTGAGCTGGCTGCCGTCGCTCTACCGGCATAGTGTCCACCACTGCATGCTCAAGATTAGATGAGGAGCTTGCCGCACTGCACAGGGAAGGCGTCATCTGATAAAGTAAAGGCGACCCCCATCCATCATGTCTCTCGATTGGTGGAGCCCGCTTTGGCCAGGTTGGCGAACACCTTGATGATTGAGCATTGATCAGGACCAGACTGCTTTTGGCGCCCATCGTGGCTATTGCTTGCCACAGCGGCCGTATCTCCACATATAGACGCTGGCGCAGCTTGGGCTTCGGCCGGGCTCGCCCCTGAGCTGCATCCCTAGATTCCTGTGCAAGGGCAGACTGTGCATGAGGACGCGCTGGTGCACAGTGATGCGTCCCGGGAGCGCTAGGGATACCTCTGAAGGCAGGCGTGCAATTCGTGATCAGAAATCGGTATCCGATAACTAGCTTTTGTAAAGTTTTTTGCCGATAAAAACCTGATATCAGTTTCATAGATATTTCCTCTTGACAAAGCTTCTCTAGCCAGGTATACTATCGTCTATATCTGATAACGGTTTCCGTTTAAATGTGGCGTGCGGGCGACCTTTTCGTCTGTACTATAGTTATTGGCAGATATCGGTTTCCTAAATGGACGGCTCACGGAGGCGGTCATCGTGAGTGTGACAATCAACGATGTGGCCCGGGAAGCCGGGGTGTCTAAAGCCACGGTATCTAAATACTTAAACAATGCACCGTATGTTTCGGAGCATACGCGGCTGCTCATTGAAGCGGCAATTCGGAAGCTGGACTTTCAACCCAATAGCACGGCGCGCGGCCTCCGCAATCACCGTAGCCACTGCATTGGCGTCATTGTCGCCAGTATCACGAACCCCTTCTACCCCCAGCTCATTCAAGGTATTGAAGATGTTGCCACAGCGCGAGGTTATGCATTACTGCTTGCCAGCTCTGATGGGGATGCCAAGCAGGAGCATCAGATCGTGCAGGCGATGCGCCAGCGGCAGGTGGATGGGATCGTGTTTGCATCGGTACGGCTGACCGATCGTGAAGTGCTGAAGCTCAAGCGAATGCATACCCATGTGATCCTTGCCAGCCGGCACTTGCCTGATGCACCGGTGGATTATGTCATTGTGGACAGTTACAAGGGGGCCTATCTAGCGGTAGAGCACCTCCTGATGCACAGTCACCATCGCATCGCGCATATCGGCGGTCCCGAGAACATCGCGCAGTTCGCCGATCGCATGCGTGGCTACTGTAAGGCGTTGCAAGATGCCGGCATTGATGTGGATCCGAACCTCGTCATTCGTGGCGGCCTGCGCCTTGAGGATGGGGAGCTGGCGTTCCGCCAGCTTATGGCGCTTGCCGATCCGCCAACAGCTATCTTTGCTGCTACCGATAACCTTGCTTTTGGCGTACTGCGGGCTGCCCGTGCGTCTGGCTGCCTGATTCCGGAACAGTTAGCCCTGGTTGGGTTTGACAATGTGCCGTTCGGGGATATCGCTGCGCCGCCACTTACGACCGTTGATGGCAATGCACTGGGCATCGGTAAACATGCGGCATCTTTGCTCATCGATCGCATCGAGAGTGCCCGTGGATCCAGCACTGCTGAGTCCGATAGTGCTGCCGAGCCTGATCCGATGCATCTGCTCTTTGAGCCACAGCTGCGCATTCGGCAGTCCTGTGGCTGCCGGGCCGCTGAGTGAGGAGGTGCGTATGGAGCACTCAAGGAGCCTGGAGGTCTAAAAATGCACGTCTGTTACCTGGATGCAGTGGCCGGTGAACACTTTCCCAGTGGACGTTGGACGCGCCTGCTTGCTGGGGCTACGAGTGACATCCAGCCCGACCAGTTTGTTGTGGGTTACTCGGTCGTTCGCCCTGGTGGGGGAATTCCCGCACACCAGCATGTGAACGAAGAGGTATATGTCCTGCTCTCTGGCACGGCAGATATGGTGGTAGGCAACGAGCAGGCTATCCTCTCCAGCATGGTCGCCATCTACATCCCGCCCAATATGACACACCAGCTCACTAATGTCGGCGATGACGATCTCCACCTGCTCTTTATCTATGCGCCCCCAGGGATCATGGAGCACTGGCAGGCAGAACGCAATGGCCAGCTGGCTATGAGGCATGAGCGAGGGATGCTGCGGTGAGAGACAGCATGTTCAGTTTGCAAGACCGCATCGCTCTGATCACCGGTGCTGCACGTGGAGTAGGGCGCGCGATTGCTCTGGCGTTGGCCGATGCCGGTGCAGACGTCGCGGTTAATGACCTGCAGGCTGGAGCTGAACTGGACGAGGTAGTTCGTGAGGTGATACGGCGTGGTCGTCAGGCCCTGCCGGTGCCCGCCAACGTCGCGGTCCCCGATGATGTGGCCAGGATGGTGGCCACAGTGCTGGCTCACTTTGGCCGGATCGACATTCTGGTCAATAACGCCGGGATCATGACGGAAATCCCTTTTCTTGAGCTGACTATCGAGCAGTGGGATCAGGTTGTGGATGTGGATCTCCGTGGCGTCTTTCTCTGCACACGCGCTGTGCTGCCGCAAATGGTCGAGCGGCGCCGTGGCGTCGTGATCAACATCAGCTCCCAGTTGGGCCAGAAGGGAGCGCCAGCCCTGGCGCACTATTGTGCAGCGAAGGGCGGTGTGCTGGCCTTCACACGCGCGCTTGCCCGTGAATTCGGAGCGTATGGCATTCGCGTGAATGCCATCGCGCCAGGACCGCTGGATACAGAGATGACGCGGCCCTATGCCACGCCAGCGTGGTTAGCTAACAAAGTAGCGCAGAGTGTCTTCGCTCGGCTGGGGAAACCAGAGGAGATTGCGCCAACGGTGGTGTTTCTGGCGTCGGATGCCGCTGCTCTTTATACAGGCCAGACGCTCTATCCGAACGGCGGAGGAGTCATGCTCTAGGGGCGTACAACCGGAGGAGATGGTGGATGAGTAAAGTAGTTTCGGCAGCTGAAGCAGTGCAAGCGATCCCGGATGGGGCAGTACTGAGTGTCGGGGGGTCGGGTGGTGGAGTCCTAGAGCCCCGGGCTCTGCTTGTTGCCCTCGAACAGCGGTTTCATGCGACGGGCCATCCGCGGGATCTCATCCTGGTCCATTGTACGGGTATTGGTGATCGGACGACCGGCGGACTTACCCATCTGGCGCATCCGGGGCTAATCCGCCGGGTGATCGCGGGGAACTGGGCCATGAGCCAAGCAATGGGCCAGCTGGCGCTGACCAACCAGATTGAGGCGTATAACTTTCCGCAAGGGGTAATGGCGCAGCTCCACCGTGAGATCGCGGCTGGACGACCCGGGCTGGTGACGCACGTTGGCCTGCATACCTTTGTTGATCCCCGCTACGAAGGGGGCAAAATGAACCAGTGTACCACGGAGGATCTGGTGGAAGTGGTGACGCTGCGGGGCCATGAGTATCTCTTTTACCCAGCTTTTCCTATTGACTATGCCTTTATTCGGGGCACCACAGCCGATGAAGAGGGAAATCTAACCTTTGAGCAAGAGGGGGCCGTGCTCGATATGCTGGCCATTGCCCAGGCAGCGCACAACTCGGGGGGGCGAGTGATCGCGCAGGTCAAGCGGCTTGCCCGCGCAGGGACTTTGCATCCCCATCACGTCGTCGTGCCTGGCATCATCGTTGATCAGGTCGTGGTGGTGCCGGGGCAGTGGCAGACCAGCGAAGGTGAGTATCACCCTGCGATCAGTGGGGAGCTGAAGATGCCTGTCGATGTTATCCCACGGCTGCCGTTAAATGAGCGAAAGATTGTGGCGCGTCGGGCACTTGCGGAATTATGGCCAGGTGCTGTGGTTAACCTGGGTGTGGGTATGGCAGATGGGATTACAGCAGTCGCAGCGGAAGAGGGATTGCTCGATCGCTTCACGCTGACTATCGAACAAGGAGTCATTGGTGGCGGCCCAGCGCTGGGGCTGATTTTCGGTGTCGCATACAATCCTACGGCGATTATTGACCAGCCGGCACAATTCGACTTTTATGATGGCGGCGGTCTGGACGTCGCCTTTCTGGGGTGTGCGGAGATCGACCGCCACGGCAATGTGAATGTCAGTAAGTTTGGCAACAGGCTGGTTGGGACAGGTGGCTTCATTGATATCTCACAGAATGCACGCAGGGTCGTCTTCTGTGGGACGTTGACGACAGGCAATCTGCTCATCAGTATCCGAGACGGCCGTCTATCAATTGAGCGGGAAGGGATACATCGCAAATTTGTCGAGAGCGTCGAGCAGGTGACATTCAATGCTGCCTATGCCCGGGCGCGTGGTCAGCCGGTCTTATATGTAACCGAACGCGCGGTATTTGAGTTAGGGGACCAGGGTCTGGTACTTACTGAAATCGCGCCTGGTGTTGATCTTGAACGTGATGTCCTCTCCCGCATGGCATTCTGTCCCGCCATCTCTCCCCAGCTCCGCTTGATGGATGAGCGCTACTTCCTCCCAGAGCTGGTGGGCTATGAGGCGTTTATTCGCCGTGCGGTTGAGCAAAACGTTACCAGCGAAATCGCTGAAGCTCGCCGGCGATAACGTGGATCCAGGCAGGCGATCATGACATGACTGGAAAGGAGGGGGAACGTTCTGCTGGCCAGATCGTATGCCGTTGGTAGCTGTGGATTGTAGCCGTCGTTCCAGTAGTGTCGACAGATGAGAGGAACTCGACATGTGGAGAAGTACACCGAACGCAGTTAAGTTGGTCATCATGCTGCTTATGGGAGCATCCGTGGCGTTCACCGGATGTGGCGCGAACGCCTCCCTGTCCGCCCCCTCTTCAAGAACGTACACCTATAATTCGGCATCGCCCTCGGCAACGAAAATCCAGGGTGCCAACCTAGCTGCCTCTCTAGGCCCGGTGACTGCACCTAAACAGTTGCGGTTTGCTGTGATCCTCAAGAGTCTTACGAACCAGTACTGGCAGCAGATCGAAAGAGGGGTCGAGGCTGCTGCTCAGCACTATGGCGTCCAGGTGACCATCCAGGCCGCAAGCTCAGAGTCGTCGCCGACCCAGCAGCTGACCATTGCCCAAACAATGGTTGGACAACACTACGATGCATATCTGGTTTCCCCTGAGTCTGTCTCCAATCTGACCCCTGCACTGCAAAGTATGCAGCAGCAAGGGGCTCCCATCATCAATATTGACGACGCTCGTGTGAACGCTACCACCTTTGTGGGGCCGGACCACGAGCTGGATGGGCTAGAGGCCGCCCAATATATTGCACAGCACCTGCCTAATGGCGGCGATGTAGCCCAGATCGAAGGGCAGGCTGGATCTAGTGCGGCGATCCTGCGCATCCGGGGGTTTAAGGAGGGTATTGCGAAGTATAGTAATCTCAACTTAGTGGCTAGTGTGCCTGGCAACTGGGATGAGGCCACCGCATATAGTGATACCCAGGAACTTTTGCGCAAGGATCCGAACCTGAAGGCCATCTATGCCAACAATGACACAATGGCAGTGGGAGTTGCCAAGGCCGTTGCTGATGCTGGCCTGCAAGGTAAGATCATCATTGTCGGCACCGATGGCACCCCCCAGGCACTCGATGATATCCGTAGTGGGCTCATGTCTGCCACGGTCACCCCGCTCCCGTATTATGAAGGCTACTGGGGAGTCGAAGTGGCAGTTCGCCTGCTTGCTGGGCAGCATGTGCCTGATTGGGTCGTGGCGCCTGCTCAACTGATCACCGCTGACAATATCAGTCAGTTCTTCAATAGCAATGACGAGGTCAAGACCAACCTCTACCAGTAGCCGAACGATCTGGGTTATGCTCGCCGGCGCCAGTGCTGGCGCTTTGACCAGCACTGGGACTGCCAGATGATTTACCGTCCCAGTGCTGGCGGATCGCTGGATGGAAGAGAGAGCAGAATCGTGGCGACAACTCCTATACTGCAACTCCGAGGTATATGGAAGCATTTTCCCGGAACTCAAGCGCTGCGGGATGTGAGCATGACCGTGTTTCCTGGCGAAGTACATGCGCTTGTGGGAGAGAATGGTGCCGGCAAGTCGACGCTCCTCAAGATCATGTTTGGGGCCCACCAGCCGGATCAGGGAACCATTGAGATTCAGGGGAAAGAGGTCGTTCTCCATAGCCCGGCCACAGCCATCCGCTATGGCATAGCCATGGTGCATCAAGAAATCAGTCTCATTCCGCAGCTGAGCGCGGTTCAAAACGTTGTGCTAGGCTGGGAGCAGAGCCGTGTGGGCATAATTGACTGGGCGGCTGCTCGTGCCAGGGCCAGCGCAGCCTTGCGCCGGCTCGGCTTCCGAGCTAACCCGATGACGCCAGCGGGACGGCTGAGCGTGGCACAGCAGCAGCTCATCGAGCTTGCTCGTGCCGTTGCCATGGATGCGCGCGTGATTATTCTGGATGAGCCAACTGCCACGCTGAGTATGCAAGAGACCGAGCATCTCTTTGCGATAATTCGCGAACTCAAGGCGAGTGGCCATGCACTAGTATATGTGTCACACCGTCTTCCTGAAGTATTCGAGCTTGCCGACCGTGTGACGGTTCTGCGCGATGGCAATTTGGTCGGCACGCTTACACGCGGTGAGAACTTCACAGATACTACTCTCATTCGTATGATGGTTGGCCGTCAACTAGAAGAGCATGGAGCTCAGTCGGATAATGGTACCCGGCTCGGTATGGTCGGTGAGGAAGTCCTGCGTGTCGAGGGGCTTACTCGTAGCGGCGTATTCCGTGATATTAACCTGACACTGCGTCGGGGAGAGATTGTGGGGATCGCCGGAATGGTTGGATCCGGGCGGACAGAGGTCGTGCGGTGCATTGCGGGGGCCGATATCGCTGATCGCGGCGCAATCTATGTGCGGGGCAAGCATATGCACATTCGATCTCCTCAAGATGCCATCAGAGCTGGCATCGCCTTTCTCCCCGAAGACCGCAAGGTCCAGGGCCTGGTACTGGGCATGTCGGTCGCTGAAAATATCACCTTGCCGGTTCTCCCCACCCGTTTTGGATGGCTCAGTCGTCGACGGCAACAGGATCTGGCGCATGCCGCGCTCCGGCGGATCGGCACAGACCTGCTGGTAACCCGTCAGGCTCGTCAGTTGAGCGGCGGCACACAACAGAAGGTTGTGCTGGCGAAGTGGCTAATGACCAGAGGTGACATCTTTATCTTTGACGAGCCTACGCGTGGCATTGATATTCGAGCTAAGGCAGAGATTCACCGCCTCATGCAACAACTGAAAGCCCAGGGGGCCGCTATCTTGATGGTCTCCTCGGAGCTACCCGAGATCTTACGCATGAGCGACCGTATCCTGGTTATGCGGGCAGGGCGGGTCGTGGCTGAGTTGCCGCGGAGCGAGGCCTCGGAAGAGACAATTGTGCTGTATGCAAGTGGAGGCAAACTATGAGAGAACGGCGCGTGTTACGTCAGATGGAGCGCGTTGACACGCATCGCCGCGACTGGCGGCACACGGTAAGCCGAGCAGAGTCAATGCAGGCGCCTGCTACAGAGGTAACTGGTTCGCAGGGAAGACCGGCGGGAGCGATCAGCCGCGCATTATGCCAGGCAGCACGCATCGGCACGTACCGCCAGACTGGCATTGTGATGGCCGAGATTGTCCTGTTCCTGGTCTTTACAGCCTTAAGTCCCCGCTTTCTTAGTGGCTACAATATCATCAACATCATCCTGCAATCAGTGGTTACAGGCCTTCTGGCGCTTGGTGAAACGTTCGTTATCATCACCGCTGGCATCGACCTATCTGTTGGCTCGATCCTCGCCGTCTCTGCTGTCGCCGCCGGGCTTCTGCTGACGCAGGGTACTTCGTTTGCCATCGTCCTGATCGCGCCGCTGATCATTGGTGCCCTGGCCGGTCTGGTGAATGGTCTGATCATCACCCTCATCGGGATCACTCCATTCATCGCTACCCTCGGCACTATGAGCATCTATGCAGGAATCGCGCTTATTCTTGCGGGTGGGCAGACTGTCTATGGCATTCCCCAGTCATTTGAGGAGCTCCTTGGTGGCTCCATCGGTCCAATGCCGATTCCTGTACTTGTGCTGCTTGCCGTGTTATTCCTGGCGGCAGCGACCTTGAAGTACACCAAACTGGGCGAATATGCTATTGCGATTGGCGGCAACACAGAGGTAGCCAGGCTGGCTGGCATCAACCTGCCGGTCTATACCTCTGCGGTATATGTGGTCGCTGGTACCCTGTGCGCGCTGGGTGGCATGATCTCTGTTGCACGACTCGGCGCCGCTGACCCCATTGCCGGATCTGACCTGCTGCTCCCTGCAATTGCCGCATCCGTGATGGGTGGTGCCAACCTTATGGGTGGCGAGGGCAGCATGCTGGGGGCAGTAGTGGGCGCCCTGTTGATCTCCACCTTGCAGGCAGGTCTGACATTCCTCAATGTCCAGGCATTCTACCAGGAGGTAGCTGTGGGCATCGTGATCATCCTGGCCTTAGCATTCAATCGGTTCCAGAACCGATTCCAGAACGGTCGTGCGTAAATGGAAACACTGCAGGTTGAGCATGATGGGCACAGTCGCGTAACTATCTGGCTGGATCGCCCCCATAAGCGCAACGCCTTGAACGAAGTCATGCTCAGTGAGCTGGCTGCCACAGCAGCAGCTCTGCGAGCCGACAGAGATGTCCGGGTCGTGGTACTACGCTCCACTAGCGGCGTCTTCTCAGCAGGGGCCGATCTCAACGAGTGGGTCGCGCTGAGTCCGGCTCGGGCTATGGAGCTCTCCCTCCTGGGCGGCCGTGCATTTCAGGCTTTGGCTGATTTACCGGTACCGGTAATCGCTGTGCTGGAAGGAGCTGCCCTGGGTGGAGGGCTGGAGCTGGCCCTGGCCTGCGATATCCGCATTGGAACGCTGGCCTGCCAGATGGGATTCCCGGAGCCACGACTGGGTAATATCCCTGCCTGGGGTGGTGTGCCGCGTCTGCTCCAGGTAGTTGGCCCGGCCTTCGCGCGCGAGTTGCTCCTGACTGGTGACGTGATCGGAGCGCGAGAAGCGTATCGGATGGGCCTGCTCAATCGGCTCTTCAGCGAGGCTGAGCTTGCAGATGGATTGGAGCACCTGGTGGGGAGCGTACTCGCCTGCGAGCCGGCGACGCTAGCTTTGCTTAAAGCACAGTTGTCTGGCGGCACAGTGGAGCAAGCACAGCAAGAAGCGGTAACAGCGGCCTATTCAGCAACACAGGAAGAATCACGCCGCCGAAAGGAAGCCTTTCTGGCCCGGCGGATGGCCAGGCACAACGAGCGATCGCAGACGGAAACTGGGAACCTCTAAGGCTACGCAGTGAAAAAGAAGGAAGAGAAGAGAGGACAGACATGCAATTGCGAGGTCTGATTCCAGCTGCCATCACACCGATGACGCCTGATGGTGAAGTAGATTGGGATGCGGCCAGAAGCTATCTTGCCTATCTGGCAAATATGGCTATCAGTGGCGTCGCCATTAACACAGATGCCGGTGAAGGCCCGCTCCTGGACGATAGCGAGCGGGAGCGTCTGGTGAGTCTTGCCAGAGAGGTTGTGTGCCCTGATATCCCGGTCATCTGTGGGTTGGCCGGCAGCAATACTCGCGATGTGGTGGCCCGTGCAGCACGTTTTAAGGATGCTGGCGCCGATGCATTTCTTGTCTTTCCCCATACCACCTTTCGTGGAGCTCGCGCAGGAGATGAGACGATCCTCAGTTATCACCGTGCACTCAGTAAAGCAGGGTACAATCTCGTGCTCTTCCAGCTCCAGGAGTCGTTAGGGGGGTGCAACTATCCGGATGAAACCCTCGTCGAATTGCTGCGTTTGGATGGTGTGGTGGCTATCAAAGAAGCAAGCTTCGATCCGGTGTGCTATCTCAAGACGATGCGCATCGTACGGCGCACTGCGCCGTTGGTGAGCGTGCTCTCTGGGAATGATAACTTCGTACCCGAGTCCTTCATGCTTGGTGGTGATGGGGCACTCATCGGGCTGGGAGCAGTGGCCACTGGTCTTCAGTGCGCCTTTGTGCAGGCTGTCCAGGAGCGGCATGATAGGCAGATTGGTAAACTGGGACAGGCAATCCAGGAGCTCGCTGATGTACTATTTGCCCCGCCCGTGCGTGACTATCGCGCACGGACGAAAGCGCTACTGGTCGCGCTTGGTTGGCTGCCAGATGCAGCAGTACGGGCGCCGCTCCAGCCGGTACCGGATAGTGACCTGGTGGCTATTCACCGCATCGCTGCCAAACACGAAGCGCTACTCCGGGCATATGGCGATATTGCCCCCGATAATACTGCTGGATGGCGCGCGATGCTTCCCCTGATTGAAGCAGTTGCTGCCTGCATCTTTCCGGCCGAGCCTGGCGAAATCTCGACCCAGGACATCGGCGTGGCAAACTATATCCGTGGTCTGGGCTCTTGTCTGGACACACCCTGGCAGGAGATCTATCGACGTGGCATGCAGGCGCTGGAGCAGACAGCATGGCGCTTGACGACCAGGTCCTTTCTTGCCCTCTCCCCAGAGGAACAGGATGCCGTCTTGCATCATTTTGAGGTCACAGCGCCAGATATGGCCGCGCTGGGCGCTCCCGGTAGCTTCTTCACCTACCTGGTGGCACATGTCCGCGAAGGCCTCTTCAGCGACCCCAGCTACGGGGGAAACCGCGAGAAGCTGGGCTGGAAGTTGCTGGGTTATCCTGAACCAGTACGTGGTCTGGTTGGCTGGCAGAATGTTCAATGGGTTATGGAGGCGAAGAAGCAATGATTTCTGAGCAAGAAGCAGATGTTTGCATTGTTGGCATGGGTGCTGCCGGTGGAATTGCCGCCTATGTCCTGGCCGCGCAGGGCCTGGAGGTCGTTGGATTAGAGGCAGGGCCAGGCTGGACAAATAGCGACTTCCCGTGGGATGAGCTCACCGCGTTCAACTTTCGCAATACCCTTGGCAAAATCTTCAACAATTCGGCGCCGACTTGGCGCCGCCGGGAAGGTGCGCCAACCGGCCCGGCGACATTCTCACTGGGCCGAATGATGAATGGCGTTGGCGGTGGGGATATTCATTTCGGGGCCTGGTCGCGTCGCTTCCTGCCTGGCGATTTCACCGCACTCAGCGATACCCTTCGACGCTATGGCGCGGAGGTGCTGCCACCTGGCAGCGCTCTAGCAGATTGGCCACTGACCTATGATGATCTGGAGCCATATTATGATCACGTTGAGTATGCACTCGGGGTGTCCGGGATCGCCCGCAACGTGCGCGGTCAGGAGCCTCCTGCTTCTGCCGACGGTAACCCCTTTGAGGGTATGCGCTCCCGTCCCTATCCCCTGCCACCCTTGCGTCCTTACCCCTTGGGGGAGCGCTTCCGAGAGGTAGCGCGGCAGCGCGGATACCATCCGTACACTGTGCCGGCAGCGATCATCACCGAAGACTATGATGGCCGTCCTGCCTGCACCTATTGCGGATGGTGCAGCGGGTATGGCTGCTATAATGGAGCCAAGTCGTCCACCCTCGTATCAGTGATCCCAAAGGCGCTCAAGACCGGTAACCTGGACCTGCGCACAAATTGCCGGGCGGTTCGTGTGGAGAGCCAGGGGGACAAAGCGCGTGGCGTGACCTATCTGGATGAGGGAGGGCAGGTCCATTTCCAGCCGGCACGTATTGTCGTGCTCGCTGCCTACACCTGGGAAAACGTACGCCTGCTGCTGCTCTCAACCTCGCGGTGCTTTCCCGACGGCCTGAGCAACAATCATGGGCAGGTGGGAAAGTACTTCATGACCCGTCAGTTCCCTGAGGTGGCAGGACTCTTCCCGGACTTCCCCATGGACAAGTTTATGGGACCGGTCGCCCAGGCCGTCGCGATTGACGACTTCAACGGCGACAACTTTGATCATACAGGCCTTGGGTTTCTGCGTGGTGGCACGATCGGCACCGAGAACCAGATCCAACCTATTCTGGCGTCCAGCCAGTTGCCACCTGATGTGCCTGCATGGGGGCGTCGCTATCGCGATTTTATTACTGCATACTGGAACCATATCACGTATCTGCGTGCGCAGCCAGAGCCCCTGGCATACGAGATGAATTTCTTAGATCTGGACCCGGTGGTCAAGGACGACCTGGGTCAGCCAGTCATACGCATCACCTACGATCTCTATCCGAACGAACTGCGGCTCATTGACTTCCTCCAGGATCGCATGGAGGAGTTGATGCGGGACATGGGGGCAGTTCGGACGTGGCGCGGGCCGCGCGAAACGGGGGTGGCCAGTTGCCATGACCTCGGTGGCACCCGGATGGGCAAGGATTCAAAGGATTCGGTTGTTGATCGCTACCAACGCTCCCATGAAGTGCCCAATCTGTATATACTTGGCGGCTGTACATTCCCAACCGCTACAGGCACGAATCCGACGGAAACCATCCAGGCCCTGGCCTGGATGTCCGCTGAGCACATCGCACATGAGTTGCGCTAGAGAGCACGTTGGCGATCAGCTTGGGAGCTAGCTGAGGCCTGGTCATAAATGCTCAGGCCGATTTGAGAAAGGCTTTGAGACCAATGCAGAGGTCCAGGTGGTGCTCAAAGCGATACAGCAAAGCCAGTTGATAGACAAAGATGGCTCCCAGCGCAAAACGTTGGGTGGCCAGCAAGCCTTTGGTGGGAACTTGTCCGTGTCCATCAAAGATGCCTTTGAAATGTTCATGAAAATTTTCAAGGGAGAGCGAACGGAGCTTGTGGAAGACTCGCCGCACTTCGCACTTCGACGCCAGCATCGGTGTGCGGATAGTGTCCATAGTGGGTCGCCACCAGGAGTCGGTCGGCTTGCTCACAGGTCTGGCGCAGCTCTGGTGTATTGTAATGACGATCGCCTGGCACGAAGCGCACGTCGGCGGGAACCTCGCCCAGCAGAGCGGGAGCCGGCTCGCTGTCGGCGACATGCGCCGGGGTGAGCAAGGCGGCAATCGGCAACCAGACTCCGGCCACGACCGAGACCAGGTGCAGTTTCCAGCCGTAGACCCACGGGTCAATCGAGGTGTGAGGCCGTTCGCCCTTCTCGCGGTGCTTCTGATGCTAGACGCCTCCTTGGGCGCGCAAGATGGTGCTCTCGATGGCCACTGCGCGCCCGCAGGAAGTCCAGGGCTCGATCACGTCGACGAGAGCGCGGCGGAGGCAGCCAACCTGAGCTGGGAGCGTGTCGGGGATGGCTTGCAAACGCCGTTCCCACGTCCGCCGAGAGGGGAAAGGCCCCGCCAGCGTCAGCAAGCTGCGCAGGGCGCCCATCTCGGCGGTGGGTTGCTCTAGCACGCTCAAGAGTTCATGCACCTTGTGCAAGTGACGCACAATCATAATCACCAAGGCCTTTAAGAACAATCGATCGGGGTAGGCCGGTGGACGCCCTCGCCTTCGCTTCTCTGCCACGGGAGGCAGGGGCACACGATCTACCAATTGCACTAAAGTGACAAGTAGTGAGTCTTGGAGTACCATAGGAATGCCTCCTATCCTTGTAGTATGTGATTACCACAATGATAGTGGCACCTCCTCGCTGGAGCAAGCCTCCAGTGAGGGTTTCCTATTTATGACCAAGCCTCAGCTAGATAGCAGCAGGTAAGGATCAACGGTGCGCCCTGCCCGCTTCACAGCGGCCAAGCCCGCAAGCGGCATAGCCCGCTGATGCCATTATGCTACTTCCCTCACTTCATTTGTGCACATTGCTCAAAGAGCAGCAGGCCAATTTCTGACAATGTACTGTAGCAGAGATCTACGTGCTCCCCACCCTTTATCATGGGATAAAGCGATCACCTACCAGCAGCCAGCATAAGGACGGCGGCCTGCCAGGGGAGCAGAAAGGGATAGCTGAACGCTGCACACTGAGGGCTTGATGAGGGAACATCGCCTTAATGACACCGGAAGGGAATAAGAGCGGCTTCATTGTCTGGAGTGCAATGGGCGATGCCAATGCTTCCATTCCCGCGCCACAGCCAGTATGGTACCAATCTATGTTTGGGGCCTTTGGCAGAGCCCCGGCGGCCATCGGCCTGACCTTCGTCTCTCAGGCTGCACTGAAAGCCGGCGTTGCCGAGCGGCTGGGCCTGCGCAAGACCGTCATGGCTGTTGCGAGCTACCGCACCATCAGCAAAGCCCAGATGATTTACAACCACGCAGATCGCGGTGGACCCGGAAACTTATGAAGTTCGCGCTGATGGTGCGCTGCTCACCTGTGAGCCGGCCATCGTATTGCCAATAGCTCAACGGCACTTTCTCTTCTGACATTCGCCCTGCGAGGAGGGCTCTCATGCAAGAGACCAGTGTGACACGGGCCTACCGTATCGGGATCGCCGGTTCGGTAGGCAGTGGGAAAACCCCACTTCTAGACCGGCTGTGTCGACAGCTCTGGCCGAAATACAATCTGGCTGTCGTGACGAACGATATCTATACGCAGGAGGACGCAGAGTTTTTGCTGCGGCAGGGGTCCTGCCACGTGAACGGGTGCGTGGGGTGGAGACCGGAGGTTGCCCGCACTCGGCCATCCGCGCGGATGTGTCAATGAGCTTTGCGGCAATTGCCGACCTGGAGGAAAGCCTGCCAGGTCTCGCTCTGATCTTTGTGGAGAGCGGCGGCGATAACCTGGCGGCGGCGTTCAGTCCTGAGCTGGTTGATCAGTGGATCTATGTCATCGATGTGGCGGACGGTGATAAGATCCCTCGCAAAGGAGGGCCAGGGATTACCCGCTCTGATCTACTGGTGATCGACAAAGTAGATCTGGCTGCCGCTGTTGGCGCCTCGTTGGCGGTGATGGAGCACGATGCTCGTCGGATGCAAAACGACCGACCGTTCGTCTTTACCAACCTGAAGGATAATACCGGTATTGAGCAGATCATCGCCTGGCTTGAGGAAGCCATATATACACGGGCACATGCTCCACGAGAAGAGGGTATAGTGAATCACCATCATGCTGACCATGCACCAGCATCATGAGTGTGCGACCGGGGGCCTGATACATATGATCTCTTTGCCGTCTTTAAGCAGTAGTCCCGGTGTGGTCAAAGCCAGCTTACCAAGGCCACTGCTCTCGCTGCTAGGTCTTCTCCTAGAATAGCCATTCTTGACCACGGCAGCTATCTGAGGACCTTCTTCGGAGCACCCATGCCGAGCGAGCGGCAATCAGGATGAGGAGCGCATAGTCGAAGAATGAGTACCTGTCAGATCTCTGCTGGGTGCTAGAGACCCGGGCTACGGAGGGATCGATGTCAGCTTTGCCCCCGCTGGCGTATGCGTGGTGCTCGTTTCTCGATGAATGCTGCCACAGACTCTGCCGCTTCTGGAGTAGCATGCAATAGCTGAACGGCCTCTGTCCCGATCGAGATGGAACTCTGCATTTGATCGGTTAAGGTATTGATGACAGCTTTGGCAAGGGCCAGAGATGTTGGTCCTTTAGCTAATAGCTCTTTGCACCAACGGTTGACCTCTTCATCGAGAGCATCATCTGGAACAGCGGCATTAATCCAGCCCATAGTGACGGCCTCATGTGCTGAATAGTGACGGCAGAGATAGACAATTTCACGGGTGCGCTTTTCTCCGACGCTGGCCAGAAGTCCCTGGATGCCATACCATACGGGCGTGCTACCGATTTTCGGGCCGGTGTGGCCGAATCGCGCGCTCTCAGCAGCGAGTGAGAGGTCACAGAGCATATTCAGCTCGTTGCCTCCGCCGATACACCATCCGCGAATCTTGGCGATGATCGGCTTGCCAAGACCACGCATCGTGCTTGCCAACATAAGAGCTCTCCGAAAGAATCGCCGGTCTTCATCCGGATCGAAGCCTCCAGTGAGCTCACCGCCAGCGCTGAACGCTTTATCTCCTTCGCCGGAGAGCACGACAACGCCGACATCGGGATCATCGCCCGCCATACCAAAAGTCAAGATGAGCTCGTCTAAGGTATGAGTCGTAAAAGTGTTCAGTCGCTGAGGGCGGGCAATGGTTATAGCCGCTATCCCGTCTGTGACCTGATAGCGAACGTCAGTAAGCTTCGGCTGCTCCATCAGTGAGTTTGCGTCACTCATCAGCTATAGCTCCCTCCTGTTTATCTCCCGTGTGCTCCGGCGTTGAGGACTCAGAACACAGAGCTCGCAGCCATTCTGGTAAAGGAACGGCGCGTTGCGATGCCAATTCGATAAAAACCTGCGTAGTGACGCCCTCGGCAATACGTTCCCCCTGCTCATTAAAGAATATATGCTCCACGTCGAAGCTGGAGCTGCCACAACGTATAATGTGACTCTTCATCTCGATGACATCGCCAAGCCGTGCAGGCTTAAAGTAGGCACACCGAATAGCAACCATCGGCATTCCGTACCCCGCAGCCAGCATCTGCCCCATCGAAATGGCTCCCGGTTGCATAAGGATCTCCTGAAGACCCCGATCCATCCATTGAAAGTAAGCTGCAAAATGGATCTGGACCACGTCTACGTCGATCATGGCAACGCGAAAGCGCAAAGTTACCCCACGATCGCTGGTTTGCCGCTCTTCATCAGACATCCTATACCTCGCGAGGCACCTTCAATCTTACTCCATCTCTATCACTTGCCCCTATGTCATGCAGCTGGGCCACCCAATGGCCTATAATATTTGTCCAAGACTCACCATGCGGGCGAATGGATGCTCCATCCACCACAGACAAATAATGTCTGGCCTGTAATGAAGCGGGCGTCATCAGAGCAAAAGAACGCCACAGCTCCAGCAACGTCTTCTGGCTGACCTGGGTGTCCCATCGGTGTAGCCTTCATGAAGGAGGCGAAAACTGCCGGCGCCTGCTGGCGAAACTGTTCTAAGCCAGGCGTCTCGATTACTCCTGGCGCGATGACATTGACAGTAATGCCGCGTTTGGCCACCTCAAGTGCGAGCGAGCGAGACAGTCCGATGAGTCCGGCCTTAGCAGCGGCATAGTTGGTAGAACCGAAATTGCCCAAGAACAGACGCGAGGAGATCGATACGATGCGTCCACCATCTGGCATGTACGGTAGCACAGCGCGACAGCAATAGAAAGCGCTGCGCAGATCGGTATTGATGACAACTTCCCATTCCTCATCTGACATCTTCTGGAGCGTCCGATCCCGCTGGATACCAGCATTATTGATGAGAATGTCAATGTGACCTTTCCAATTGACAGCCTCGGCAACGGCAGTATGGACACTTGCCGCATCGATCACATCCATATAGACGCCCTGTACATCAGCACCCGTTGTACGCAACTCCTCGGCAGCCATAAGGGCCGAATCTCGATTGATGTCTCCTAATAGCACAGCTGCTCCCTCGGCGGCAAGGCGTTGACCGATTGCGCGGCCAATGCCTCGCCCACCTCCAGTCACAATGGCAACTTTGCCAACTAGGCGTCTGCAATTCATGAGAGCCTCCGCCAAACCTGTATCATTCGTAGGCAACTGGATGCTCAGGAGGGTGTTCGACGTCAATGTTCCGCAGCACGTCGTGAGCAAGAGCCAGCATCAGCACACTGGCATCACGCACCAGCATGTTCTCTGATAGGCAGAGTTGCTTGAGATGAGCATATATCGTCCTTATTCCCTCAACCTCGGGTGGCAGGCTTTGCGGTTGCTGGATTCCGGGATCGCTCAGTTGTTGCATCATATGCGCCCCTCCGACTTTTCGGTATACAGGACTCGTTGCAGCCCTTCACGGCGCTTATCTGTCCAGCGCCGCACTTTAAACTCGAAGCGTGGCAATGGTTCTGTTGCCTCCGCTACCTGCATACTAACCCCTATCTGGTTACGGAGTTGTAGCGATATGTTTCTCAGCAGAGCAGCACGTCGTTCTCCATCAACTTCTGGATGAAACTCGATCCATACGAGAACTTCAGTGCCACGATCTCCCTCCTGCACTACACCTTGATATTCGGCAATCTCGCGGTGAGCAAAAATGATTTCATCGACGGCCTGTGGCCAGACATTGACAGCCTTAATCTTCATCATGTCATCAAGGCGGGCCACCTCACCAGCCATCCAGCCATTAAATGGACGACCACAGGGACAGCTGGTATAAGGAACATGGACAACTTTGTCACCTGATGCGAAGCGGAGAAGAGGCATCGCTTCACGTTCAAGTGGCGTCAGGATCGCTTCCCCTGCTTCTCCATCGGCTACCAGTTCGCCTGTCTCCGGATTAACGACATCAGCGTGGATCAAATGTTCCAGTATGTGCATGGTCCCACGGCGACCGTTCCAATATATCCCATACTCACATGTGAAAGCACCGCCTACGCCCATAGCTGTCGACCCATACATTTCAGCTAAACGTGTACCCCATACCTCCTGCATGTAATTACCCCACTCTATCGGATAGGACTCTGCCGCCAGCATAATGCCCTTCAGTTTCCAGGACTTGACATCAACCCCCATTTTCTGGGCTACGGCAAACAATCGCTGTAAATAGGCCGGCACGGTGAAGATGTAGTCCACGCCAAAGCGTTCCATCATGGTGATTTTTTGTTCGGTGGTGTACCCGCCAAGGTTGAGCAGATTAAATCGACGCCGGACGGCTGATTGGATGGCAGTATCGGGTCCAGCAAGATTGCCCAGACCAGCGGGCAAGGTGGTTGCGAACACGTCGCCAGCGGCAAGGCCGGCCCACTGAAAGCCATAATCCCAGTTCGCCCCATATTCGATGTCACGCCGGGTCAATGGATGAATCTCTTGGCCGAGTCCACTGGTCCCACTGGTTAAATAAAAACGGACCAGTTTTTCTGGCGGCACCGCGCACCTAGAACCGTATGGTGGATTCTCATATTGATCTTCTATGAGCTCTTGTTTAGTAGTCAGTGGCACTTTTTGACGAAAGTCATCCAGGCTTTCAATATCATCTGGAGTGATACTGGCGCGCTGGAATTTCCTTCTGTAGAAATCGGTTCGCGTATAAGCCCATTCTACCTGCTGCTTTAACTTACGCCATTGTAGAGCAAGCAGCTCTTCACGAGACATCTGTTCAATGATCGGGTTGTAGTAGCGACGATCCATGCAATTCCCCCTTTCCCGTTGCCCCTCGTTACCTTTGTTCGATCGACTGCCTAGCGTGTCAAAATATGCACGACGCATGCATTCGTCTCGAGTTGCGACACATTCCCTCCCATGGTAGCTGTCAGGCCTACACGGGCACCATCAACCTGGCGTGGCCCGGCCTCGCCACGCAGTTGCAGAACAACCTCGTGGATCTGAGCAAGACCTGTTGCGCCGGGTGGATGGCCACGAGCAAGCAATCCGCCACTGGGATTAACGACGGGTGGTTTACCGCCAAGGCAGAAACGCCCATGTTCCAGGTCAATGCCCCCCATGCCTTCCTTCGAGAAGCCCAGTCGCTCATAAGCGAGGAGCTCTCCTGGCGTGAACGCATCATGTACCTCTGCTATGCTGATATCCTCAGGCCCGATACCAGCGTGTTCATAGGCCAGTCGGGCTACCCGCTTGAGCGTCTGTTCTTCCCAACCGATGTCCTGCCGCCGCAGGCCGGAGCCGATTGTCGATGCGGCAATGCGCACAGCCCGCCGGTTGCCGCGCGCTACGCATTCTGAGACAACAATGGCGGCAGCAGCTCCGTCCGCATTGAGGCAACACTGCAAGAGAGTAAGAGGTTCTGCGATGGGCCGAGAGCTAAGGACCTCAGCGAGAGATACCTCCTGGCGAAATCGTGCCATATCATGGTAAACAGCATGCCGGCGGTTCTTGACACTCACCTGGGCGAAGTGCTCAGGCGTACTCCCGTATATCTCCATATGGTAGCGAGCCTTCAGTGCATAGAGGGCGGGTAGTGTGAGGCCTTGTGCGGCATAATGGTCATCGCTTGGCATGGGAATCAACCCCTCCACACGCCCAGTGAGTATCTCCACCCCAACCACCAGGGCGATATCAGCCATCCCTGCCTTGATCCATGCCACAGCTTCTACCAGGGCGGTAGCAGCACTCGCACATGCATTTTCAATATTAATCATTGGCTTGCCAACCAGCGACGATGCCCAGAAGGTACGTTGACCGAGCCCAGGCGGCCCAAGAGCATTGCCAAAGAACACGGCCTGAACATCACTTGCCTCAACTCCTGCATCGTCTAAGGCAACCTGTACTGCCGGTAGCACAAGGTCGGCCTCATTTACTCCCTCATACCTACCAAAAGGGACCATTCCTACACCGGCCACATAGGCATCAGTCATGCGTAACCTCCATCCAGATGTGCACGGGACCTGTGCTATTGCGTTCCTCCCAGATAGATACCGGTTGCCCAACATGAATGTGCTGGAGCCACTCGCCGGGAGGGGCGTTGAGCCGACCCAGGACACCGATGCCAAGATTGTCCAATGTGGCCCAGGCCAGTACATAGGGCGCGCTAAAGCCTGGTGGCCCTTGATGAACAACTGTCCACGTCACCAGGTGCCCGTTGCCTACTAGCTGCTCATCATGCAGCAAGTTCCCACAAATGCTGCATGTTTGCTTTGCAGGATACATGACAGAGTGGCATCGCTCACAACGGGACACTCGTAAACTGGTCCTTGTCACCGTTCTCCCCTCACTTCGCTTGCATCAGCTGGATACCCGCAGCACAATCTTGCCCCGGTGCTGGCGCGACTCCAGGAGTTTGTGGGCACGAGCAGCATCTTCGAGCGGCAACACAGCCGCGATCACTGGCCGGATTACGCCGCGTGCCGCCGCATCCACCAGACGTCGCAGTTCATCTCGTGTCCCGCCATAGGAGCCTACCACGCTGTATTCTTTGGCTGATAAGATGCTCAGTTGAGTGTTGACATCGAAACCACTGTGGGCACCAGATACGACGATCCGACCACCACGGGCAACCGCTGTGGTAGAGCCCCGCCAGGTTGCTGAACCGACATACTCTAGAACCACGTCGACACCACGACCGCCTGTTGCGGCACGGACCTGCTTCCCAAAATCCGGATCGCTATGCAAGAAGACTTCATCACACCCGAGTTCTTCAGCGAATCGGCGCTTATCACTACTACCAACCGTCGCGAAGACGCGTCTTGCACCGGCCATCCGCGCCACCTGAATCGCAATCGAACCAACACCGCTGGTGGCACCGATTACTAAGACATCATCTCCTGGCCGGAGTATTCCACGATCGAGCAACATATGCCATGCAGTAAGACCGGCGACAATAAGGTGTACAGCCTGCTCATCTGAGAGCGTTGAGGGCAGTGGAATCAGATCAGCTAGCGGCGCAACCAGGTATGCGGCATAGCCGCCGGGGCGCTGGAGCCCGATCACCGTGCTTTGCGTACAAATGTTATTCCTTCCTACCTGACAGAACTCACAGGCGCCACACCCTAAGTAGGCGTTCACCAGCACGCGTGAGCCGGTTTCTGGCCCATGCGCCTGTTCGCCCCGGGCTACCACCCTGCCCACCACATCGGCGCCGAGAATATGGGGCAGTGACAGGGGAAAAGGGAGTGCACCGCTGCGTGCCAGCACATCGGCACGATTCACGCCGCAAGCAGTGACGGCGATAAGAGCCTCAGTTGGCCCAGGTACAGGACAATCGACCTGTACGAGTTCCAGAACTTCAGGCCCACCAACACGGGTAAATTGGACGGCGCGCATCTTATCAGGTGGAAAATTGCTCTGGCTGTGTTGTAAATCGCTGTAGAGTTTCAATGCCCTTGCTCCTCGTGCTTGTACTTGCTCTTTTCACGCTGTGGCTCTGGAGCACAATCCGGTTGCATGCGGCAGACATGGTCACATTCGTGTCGACTATCGAGTCTCCTGCCGCGCAGCAAAGTGCACAGGATATCCCAAAGGAGCAAAAATATCTAGCAGGCCGACACCACGTCCAAGTGTCGCATCCTCGACCTGAATGAAATAATAGAGATAGGTACCCCGCTTTGTTGGATCTCTTCCTGATAAATCGATGCTTGCTATCGGGTATATACGAGCATCGATTGTGTGGCCCTTTGCGCTGCCAGCAATTTTTGCCTCAATGAGGCTGGTGGCTTCCCAGCGGATCTCCGCCGTGGCCCAATCGAGCTCATGGGCAGTCTCATTCAGCAGGTATGCAAACAGCTGAGTACTATCTGCCCGCATGAAACAGATACTCCAGGCTGCTCGAGTCGGAAACCGCGCTGTTACCCAAAGCCAGCCTTGCCAGTTCACCTGGCCTCGTGTTCCCCATGCATGATCACGTGTACCGCTCCCAATAAACTGGAGCTCACGGGCGGCCATCCGGATCTTACCGGTTACCCTGCCAAATTGCTCGTAGTGATGCGAATTTGTCCAGTCGACCCAGTCGTAATCAAATATAGGCCCATAAGCATCAAACGCCAGGTCGAACATCAGCGCAGGAGTATCTGCGGTGACCCGCACGGCACTTCCCGGCCTGGTGACGCGGAAGTCGATATTTGCGAGAGTAAGGCCATTCTGGTTATCGCTGACGTGCACAGCGGAACAGGGTATATCCCAGGCCTCTAAGCGCTGGCTCTCTTGCCCAGCATGGGTAGCATAAACGACAACATCACCCCGCCTATGGCCAGAGCGGCTGTGCATATAGACGACAATGCCCACATCTTGGGACATATCATAGGCGTCAAGCCATAAGGACTCACGCCAATAAGGCTGATCTGTGGGCATATGGAGATATTCGTCTGCAAGGTTGATCGCAAACCCCATGGCTAGCTTGCCTCCAAATTTCCTTGTGCAGCAGCGACATGTGCCAGTGTAGCGGTAACGGCCTCTGGAGAGACAGAGAGGGAGTCAACCCCAGCAGTAACTAACTTACGAACAAAATGGGCATCGCGGCTCACGCGATCTCCGCACACTGAAGTGCGCAATCCCAATGCACGGGCTGTTGTCACCATTGAGCAGGCAACATGCACAACCACTGGATGACCATCGTCAAACAGATGGGCAATATGGGGATTATCCCGGTCGACCCCAAAGAGCAATTGTGTGAGATCGTTGGTTCCTATTGACACACCCTGAATAAATGGTGTGAACTCAGCCAGGAGGAAAAAGGAGGCAGGAACCTCTGCCATGGCCCATAGTTCTACCGCGCCATTGTCGAGGCCGGCTACGGCCATCTGCTTTCGGCAGCGCTCAAGCTCATGGGGATAGCGGACAAAGGGCACAATAAGATGCACATTGTCGAGTCCGGTCGCTCGTGCCTGGGCCAGAGCTGTAAGTTCGAGCGCGAACACCTCCGGATCATGCTCGTATCGGCTACAACCTCGCAGCCCAAGAGCCGGGTTGTCTTCCAGAGGCTCGTACTCAGTTCCTCCGACGAGAGACCGCATTTCATTCGATTTAAAGTCAAGCGCTCGATATAATACCCGGCGTGGATAAAATGCTGCCGCTACCTCGCGTATCCCGATAGAGAGCGTATCAACAAGTTTTCCTGGCGTACCGGCTTCCATCATAAAGCGCGGATGCTGGCCCAGCGAGTAAAAGAGGAATTCAGCACGCATGAGTCCCACACCCTGTACCGGCAGAGTAGCTGCTTGCCGGGCAGAACATGGGGACGCTACGTTGACCAGCACATCTGTCATACTCTCCTCCACTTGATCCCTGCTGCGGACTGCTCAGAGGAGGCAGATTGATCCATCTGGATCGATCCGGATCTCTTGACCCTCCAGGATTGATGGCTCTATGTTGAGCTGGGCACGCATGACGCAAGGTACGCCAAATTCCCTGCATACGAGTGCCAGATGAGATGTCACCCCGCCAGACATGCAGATGATGCCTTTTACCTCGGCAATCACTGGCGCTACCCCTGTTGCGCTGGCGTTAGGGACAATCAGAATGTTATTGGAATTATTCGCCTGTGCGAGACGCAACACAGCTTCGATATCACCAACAAACCGACTGACACCTGTGAAGGACTCAGTCACGCCTACAGGCAAGCCGTTCCCAATGGAGCTCATCGTCATGCCCTTCCTTCTGTCTTCTCCAGCCATCTTAATAGATGGGTGTGAATGGTCGCTCACGTCGCAAAGCAGCCCAGACGGGCGAAATGGCAGATGTGCCATAGTTGCGCATAAATACACTGGCACTGGCATCAAAACGAATTATAAGTGCCTCTTCAATGGCCTGGGGAAGGTGGAGCGCGCGCGGAATCTCACGCAGGTGATTTGCAAACAAACGCGCTCCATAGCGGGCGCGTTCTTCCGCTGGCCACTGCGCAACGGTGAGGAATAAGCGTTTTTGCGCCGCCTGTGCCGCTGCAGCAAACGCTGGCCAGTCATCAGCTGGCAATGGACGTGCCTGCCCATCATCATTGAAGGTGACAACGGCAGCGCGGCGGAGCCACTCATACCGATCCCCCTCACAGCGAGCTGTGCCCCAGAGATCAAACTGGCAATGCACCTCTGTTGGCAAGATGTAGGCTACAGCGAGAGCTTGCACAGGTAGCCATGCTGGCTGTCCTGCCCATGGCAAAAAGTCATTACGCAGATCAGTGAAGTCCTTCACCACGAGCTGCTCTCCCTGGGGTAGCTCGTATGGACCATGGTCATAGATACCATCGCGATGCTCGCCATGAAGTACGAACGCATATAACTCCAGTGTCGCAACAAGACGGCGGAGTTCCCGTTTGTGTTCTGCGGAGCAGACCTCTGCGGTATTAGCGAAGGCAACGACATCCGGCATATCCATGATGCGCATATCCCAGGCAGGTGCACGGGGCACGAAGGATCCGTTGCCACGATAGGTTGCCAGGACCCGTCCACAAAATTCGAGGATGTAATCACGTTCTGCTGCGGGCCGTTCTGGTTCGCCACTGAGAATCCGACGTTCTCTATCAAAAAGATAGAGCCATGGAATGCCGACAATGTGGAGTGAGTTTGGGCGCCGCGCTGGAGCGCGCATAATATGCCCAAGATCCTCTGGCGAGGCCAGCGCTGCCACCTCCGCAATAAATGCGCCAACATGCTCTCCATAGCAATAGGCTCCGAGCTCAGTGCGCCGGGGCACATCAAAGAGGCTAGCTTGCAACGCTGTCCGATCCTCGCGGTGGATAAAGTCGGCAAGCGCTGTATTCAGCTCATCAAATACTGCCCTGGCAAGCGATGATGTCATGAGTCTAGTAGCCTCCAGTCTAGATACTCCGGCTCCTCGCGTCGCTGCACATTTGCGGATACCATGAGCCCGCAGCGTGGGCAGAAATGCTGTCGTAGGACGAATTCATCTAACTTGCCATAGACATTGAGTGGCGATACTGTCTCAATGTTTACCTCACGCATTGCTGCTGCGCGCTTCCAATCACCAGTGGCAGGCCCATAAACATACCCACAGCGAATGCAGGAGAGCGTCAGAACCTCATCAGAGACACGACTCAACAGGAATGCTTCTGCGACTCGCTGGCCTTCACGAGGCACAGCGAAGGTCTGCTTCGCTTCAGCGGCAGATTGAAGTCGCTGAGCCTCGGCAAGTCGCTGTGCCCGAATATCATCACGTTGCTGCATAGTTGCTGCCACGTCCAGAGATCCTGAGGATGTGATTACCGCGCCGTAGATCTGTCGTGCTACCTCAGGGGAACATACACCTCTGTGGATATCCTGTTCAACCTGGGCAATACTGCGTTCTAGCGGATCCCCATAGCCTCCGCCACCACTATGGAAAGCGATATGAACGTCTCCTGGCCGGAGGACTGTTGACCCCTTGCCAGGAAGGACATCCACCTGCGAGCCATGAATCTCTTCGAGGCTGGTCGGCACAAATCCCGATGCGAGCACAGCGTCGATATTTGCCTCCCGCACCACCAGATGACGCTGCACGCTACCAGGAAATCCGCCAAACAAACCAGCAGCAGCTGGATAGGTGGTACCTGTCGAGAACACGATCTCAGTCAAGGGGATAGGGGCTTTATGGGCTGTAAGCGCAAATTCGATCCCCATGCCACCACGATACTTCCCATACCCTGCTGTCTCGCCGCGCTCCCGCCGATAAATTGTCAAGATGGGATAAATGCGTTCATTTGTTTCAACATTCGCCAGTGCACAGGAGATCGCGCAGAGATAGCCACCGGTATCAATACCATCCGCATCGCTCCGTGCGCCACCGCCTCCCGCGCCGCTATCCATAAGGATGGCAGCCAGAGGTTTGCCTTCCTGGTTAAGGCCGGCAAGCACATAGCCATGCCATCCAGGATACCAACAAGCCATCGCCTCTCGTTGATACTGTTCAGAGAGGCCGAACAGGCGGCCAAGGCAGATGTTCACCAGGTTCCCAGTCATCCAGCTTGCCGATATGGTCGCCATTGAAAGCGCTGCTGGATAGAGGGCATTGTTGACCGTTCCCTCTTCAGAGCGGATCTCTACAATATCGGTAAGTGCACCGGTAGACCATGGCAGATCGTAGCAAAGCATTGGCAGCACGGCGCTCATTACACCCCCGATCAGACCGGATCTGGCACAGTTGATCATACCAGGGGCCTGAGGAGCCGTTCCCGTGAAGTCAAATACCAGGTGATCGCCCTGCTTGGTCATGGTCAGCACGATAGGATAGAGTGTGTCCTGATTGCCATCGTGGTCCAGATACGCTACATGCTTGCAAACTGCATCAGGCAGTTCGCGGAGCCGCATGCGCACGGTTTCGGCAACCTGCTGTTTAATGCCACGCAGCACCTGCTTGAAGGCCTCACATCCATAACGTTCCACGATCTCCAGCAAGCGCTTACGGGTCGCCTCTTGAGCAACGATACGCGCCCGCAGATTCAGCCCATTCAGTGGAGCTGTGCGTGTATTGCGTAGAAACAGTGTTTCGACTTCCGGCCGGTAGTCGCCACGCTCCACCAGCTTGAGGGGAGGGATCACTGGAGCTTCGCCAAACACATCTTGCGCGCCGACCACAAAGCTACCCGGAACCGGGCCACCGACATCCATCTCATGCATGGTAATGCCTGTCCAGGCGATGAGCTCATCTTTATAAAAGACTGGCGTGACCACCAGAATATCATTCATATGCATGGCGCCAGCCCATGGGTCATTGGTGATGAACATATCACCATCATAAATGCGGCCTGCGAATCGTTCCTGTACGGTTTTGATCACCGCATCTAAGCAGGATCCGAGCATCGTTACATAGACGCCGACGAATATCGTATCCCCATTTGCATCCATAATAGCTGCATTGAAATCGTACGCTTCATAAATTGCCGGCGACCCTGAGATTCGTGCAGCTAAAAGGCCTTGCTCATCATTGATAGTCCAGAACCGGTGCCGAAGTACTTCAAATGTTATTCGATCTATGGTTGCTGTTGTCGATGTGCTATCCATATCGTAGCAGCTCCTTCCATAGCCGGTTGCCTCACCTGGATATTCCCGTAACGATCTACTGCCGCCTCATAGCCTGGTGGAATGACGATGGTATCGCCCATTCGCTCAATAACTGCTGGCCCTCTTATTTGATGTCCAGCGCTTAGCTTATCTCCAGCATAGATGCTGGTTGTTATAAAGGTATCGCCAAAGAATACAGGGCGTGTACCTTTTAATGCCGCTATTGGACTGTTAGCAGTCGCGTACGCGGATAATGCGATCTGCGGCTTTCCTGGATCGACACTGCCGATTACACGAAATGTCAGAATCTCATATCCTGCGGCCTCAAATCCAGCTCCTTTGCCAAATATTGCTGCATAGCGCTCACTAAACAACCTGCTGATAAGTACCTCGTCGGCTATTGTATAGTCGCGTACTGGCAGCTCGACTTCGATCTCGTGTACCTGTGCCTGATAGCGCATGAACGCGTATCGTCGGATCACCACCTTCTCAGGGGGATACCCCTCGTTGGCAAAGGCTGCAAGCAGGCGATCAGTCAGAGCCCGGAAAATACCGTTTATCTGTTCGAAAGCGTGATGGGGGAGCGGCGATCGCATAGGATATGAGACATCAAACGTATGCACGATATCGGCGCTTAGCATACCAAAGGCAGAAAAAACACTCGCTTCATGGGGGATGAGCAAGTACTGCGCGCCGATATCGGCGGTGTAGAAGACAGCATGCATGGGTCCGGCGCCACCATATGCCACTACGACGAAATCGCGGGGGTCATATCCTTGCTCAATGGTTGTTCGCCGAACCAGATCAGCCATCTGCGCGTTGGCAATCTGCACAATGCCCCATGCGAGTTCAGTCACGTCCATGCCCATTGCCGCGGCAAGGGGCTCGAGGGCTTTTTGTGCCAGGTCTACCCGTAGCTTCTGCCGTCCTCCTAAGAAGAAATCGGGATTCAGGAATCCCAGGACAAGATCGGCATCTGTCAGAGTCGGCTCAACGCCACCATGGCCGTAACATGCGGGACCGGGCTGTGCACCTGCGCTCTGTGGTCCAACATGCAGATAACCGAGTGAGTCACGCCAGGCAATACTGCCACCTCCAGCTCCGATTGACTTGACCAGTATTTTAGGGGTGTTATAGACGTATTGCGAGACAACTGGCTGATTCTCAAGCTGCACGCCCCCTTTATACACAAGCCCAACATCGAATGATGTGCCACCAACGTCGGTGCAGATAAGATTGTCGGCGCCAATCGCATCGCCAAAGTACCGAGACCCAAGAATGCCGCCAGCCGGTCCAGAGTCTATGGTAGACACTACCATGTCCATCGCTGTTTCTGCGGGAACAACGCCTCCACCTGATTGCATAACGAGCAGCGGCTGTTGATAGCCGAGATGAGCAGCATCGTCTTTCAGGTTAATCAGGTATTGCTTTACCTTTGGTCCCAGGTAACAATTGAGAACAGTAGTAACGGTTCGCTCATACTCACCCAGACGTGGAGAAATTTCACTGGAGATCGTGACGAAGATGTCTGGAGCGCGCTCATGGATGATCTCTTTGGTCCGTATCTCGTGAGCCGGATTGACAAATGACCAGAGATAACAGACCGCAATAGCCTCTACACCTGCCGCCAACAATTCATCGACAGCCTGTAAAATATCATCTTCCTGTAGAGGGACTACAACCGCACCAGCATAGTCTATCCGTTCGGTAATCCCCTTTACAAGCTGACGATGAACCAATGGAAGTGGTTTGTTGAGGCGGGACATATGGATGATCTCCCGCTCGCTAAGTCCAGCTCGTTTTGAGAAGATACGTCCCATGGCAAGCGTATCTTCGTGTCCTTTTGTAGTGATAAGCCCGCAGGTTGCCCCCGTTCGTTCAATTAATGTGTTCGTACCTATGGTTGTGCCGTGCACAAAGTGCGTGGTATTCCGTAGAAGTTCCGCGAGGGTTATCTGTAACTCGTCCGCTGCAACACGTAGAGCATCGATTACCCCCTCAGCAGGATTACGCGGGGTGGTCGGTGCCTTGGCTATCACTACCCCTTTGCCGGCGAGGACAGCTGCATCTGTGAAAGTTCCGCCAATATCAACGGCTATCTTGTACATACCCGCCCTCCAGATGACCCATTTAACCATGCTTAGCCGATCGCCTGCACGTGCCCAGTGGTTTCATCACCTCAAAGGGATTGTGGCAGGAGCGGCAATAGTACAACGAACGACAGAGCGTGGGGCCAAAAGCTGATTCCCGCACAGTATCGGGAGAATCACAGTAAGGGCAAAGCAGCGGTCTAGTGGGACTTGGCACAGCGATGCCAAAAGCCTTTAAGGCATTGATGCCTTCCTCTTCAATAGCATCGATATCCCAGTCTGGTTCGAAAAGCCAGCTGACGCACACGCTGCTCACGCCGGCTATACTGGATACCGCCTCGCGAATACGCTGCTCAATCACCGCCAGGGCCGGGCAGCCACAGAAAGTGGGTGTTACGATGACGTGGACCTGCCCCTGGTCGTCAATATCTACCTCCTTCACGATGCCTAGCTGTACGATACTGATCGGTAGTTCGGGATCGTCCACCGCGGCGAGAGCCGACATAATCGCGCCCTTATTGACTGACATAGCCCTACTCCCATTGCCATGCCGGCCTGCTCAAATGGTAGGCATGTGCCTCTGACAACAGATGTGCCAATTCTGGCAAATGTCGACCAGACCGACCACTTGCAATATGCGCTGTGGGCGTCCCTTCAGGGATAGGGACGCCAGCAGCGCCGAATATGGCCTGGACAACTTCTACCCAGGCATCCTGGCATGCTGACCAGCTATCGGGAACCTGCTCGGGGGCCACGAAAAAATCAAATGCCAGCGGCCAGGTGATGTTGAAAGCCTCGACTAACCGGGCGTGACCATAGTTATCCTGAGCCAGCAGCCGACACCATTCTGACCAGTGCTCGATATGTAGCCTGGTCTCCCGAGCCATCATACCTGTCAGCCCTGGCCAGGGGTCATCAAAGCGGCCTGCCCAGCACGCGCGCTCGTAGTCTGCCAGATCATAGAGCAACTGCCGTACGACGATAAATGCCCAGTCGTCGGGTCGCCAGATATCGCATAAGTGACAGGATCGATATGCTGTTGTTTCTCGTTCATAAATAAGACGGTTAACCGTCAGCTCATCTGGACACACCAGGCGATAGAGGTGAAGAGCGTGCCCTAGATGATCCTGGCCGATTGAGCCAATAGCAATTGCCTCCTCGAGATCGGGGCCGTACATACCAGTTAGGGTGATCAGCTGCTGGCCGACAACATATTCATCGTCGGCCCATGCCAGCATCAGTGATTCAGGGCACCCTGCCATTGCCGTATCTCCTTGGTCATGCTGCCGGTTATCCCATGCGTGATGAGCCTGTCAGCCGTTTATGAATAAAGTATTCTGGGCGCCGGTACTCCTTACTGTATGCCAGGCTGAAGAGATCAGCATCCTCATCGGCTGTTGCCAGGATCGCCGTTCTTGGGACGACCAGCAAACGATAGCACTGATCGCGGCGTGTAAACACCTCTTTGGCGGCATGCAGGGCAAGATAGGCTGTTAGAGACCGAATGCTCCCCACATGCATAGCTGCTTCATCCTTACGCCGTTGCACAAATACCTCATAGACTTCCATCAGGCCACTGCTCCGACCGGTTGTCCGAGTTTGCGGACCCACTCATGTTTATGAAACTCCTGCTCGACACGTTGTTTTACTGTGATACTATAAGGCGTTCCTTCCACTGTGACCTGGCGGAATTCATTCCAGTCTGGCTCTGTATAGAGCCATATTCCTGTCTCTGAGTCACGCCGGAGCTGTGCATCAGGGATGGTGAGACCAAAGCCGGTGAGGAGCGGAACAATGCGGTCCAACCATTGCTGACGCAACTCATCGTTCAGGTCGACCTTGATGCGCCATAACATACTGGGACTTTGTGGACGGCTACGGTCTGAGGGACCAAAGTAGCTCAGGTTACGATACCACCAGAGATTAAGCCCCTCCTGAATCATCTGACGCTGCTCATCGGTGCCACGTTCAACATAGGTGCGTACAAGGTCCAGGGCACGATGATAGTGGAACGATTCTTCTTTCATGATCTTGCGCAACGCACGATTATATGGTAAATAGCTGCCACGAGAGAGCGACTGAAACTGGATAAGCGCCGCACAAGTGCCCATCAGGCAGTTGATAGCAAAATGATGCCAGTCCTCTATATGATACTGGAAGAAGGCTAAAACCTTCCGATGACCGGCGAGATACTCCTCTATAATGGTCTCACGGCTCAGCCCCAGATCTTCACAGACGCGCATGAGAATATGCCCATGACCAATCTCATCCTGGATCTTTGCTGCTAGGATGAGTTTACTCATGATCGTCGGAGCTTGTGGCAGCCATTCCGCAAAGACAACTGTACCCACGACTTCCGCTAAAGCCTGGAAGGAAACGGTCTTAAGTACCACTTGCCGGTATTCATCAGGCATCCAATCAGTTGCATCAACCTTACCGCCTTCAGCAATATGTTGCGTAAATGCAGCATAGCGATCAGCCTGCTCACGCATTTCCATCTCCCTTCTTGACTTTTACTTATTAGTAAGTTAGTATATAGCATAGGAGGCGGTACTTGTCAAGATGTTTGTGATATGACTGTGATATGCGTGGGCTGCAACAGATGTCAGATCCGGTGATGGCCAATGAAGACGCGGAGCAGATAGCAACAGAATTCGAGCTCCACGAGCCTTTGGTACTCCCGCGGACTGGCATGGAACGACAAAAAAGGCTCTGTTACCAGGTTGACATCAGGTGCTGCTGTCAGCGTGCGCTGATAAAGTGCTGGTTCGGGCGCTTTCGGTCATGCTGGTTCTGGTGACACCCATTTAGGAGGAGAGTTCATGCGGCTGGAAGGCTTGCAAGGACGTGAGTTTGGCCCTGTTGACTTTGTGGTAGGCGAGCGACTAAGCGTATTGAATTTCGCACGGGCGCTGGGGATAAAGGATCCCATCTTGCTGAGCACGGCAGCGGCGCAAGCATCTGGATATCGCGCTCGACCGGTGCCACCAGTCATGTTTCTGTTTTTCCTTGTCATTCCCGGAGAGGTCCTGGTAAACGAGCTGGGTTTTACATGGGGTAAAACTCTTGCGGCCGGTGCAGAGTTCGACTTCGGCCATGTTGTGACTGAAGCTGATCGGGTAATCGGGCGCAGCTGGATCGACGAGGCATATGAACGTCCAGGTCATGATGGCGGCATGCGCCAGTTCCTGCGGCTCCGTACGGAATTTTCTGACGAGAGCGGCAGGCTGGTCTGCCGTTCACGCATGCTCTTCATTGAGCGAGTAAACGCAGTGCGCGCATAATTCGCGCATAATTAAGGTACACAAACAAGATAACGTGCTCGTAGAAAGGAGGAAACATTGAACATCGCTAATTCTCTTGGCTCCGTGACCGTGGGTACAGAGCTACCGGAAATACAGGCTGGCCCGCTCGACCGGCTTGCATTCGCACGCATCTCCGTCGCGCTTGATGATCCAAACCTGGTGCACCTGGATGAAACGGTGGCGCGGGAAGCGGGATTCCCTGGCGTAATCGGTTCTGGTGGGATTGTGATAGGGATGCTGTATGAGGTTGCCCGACAATGGGCCGGTATTGAACGCATTATCAGTGGCCAGACACGTCAGCTCGTTCCCTTTCCCGCAAATGTATCATTGCGGGCTCGTGGGCATGTCACAGCAATCGAAGATGTGAACAGTCGCCGGGAGGCAATATGCACGATCACTCTCGTTGATCAGCACGGTACGACAATAGGCCATGGTGATTTCCGGGTGCTGCTCTCTTGATGGCAATATCTAGCTATTTTTAGGAAATCGTGGAGCAGTGAGAAACTCGGCAATCTTGTTAGCTGCCTGGTCGAGCGGAATAGGACCGGCTGGGTCGAGCCATGTGTAGGTCCAGATACAGGCACCAAGAATAGTATGAGTAGCCAGCGTTTCGGGGATCGCGGGCAATTGTCCCACAGCTATAGCCGCCGTTATCGCTCGCTCAAAATAGCTAACGTATTCTCGCTCCTTTGGCAGAATCACCTCGAGATAACGATCGCTTAATCCTGCCCTATCGCGAAAGAAAACCACAAAGAGGCTTCTTTCGCGGCCTATCATCGTGATTAACGAGACGATAAAAGCACGCAGGCGTGCGAGTGGCTCAGTGAAGCGTTGCTCGATGCTGGCGATCTCAGCAAGGCCAAGATCGAGCAGATAATTGAGTGTCATGGCGAGGATCTCTTGCTTACTCTCAACGTAGTAATACAGCGCCGGACGGGTAATCCCCAGCCGGCCGGCAATATCTTCTAACGTGCCGGCTTCATAGCCATGTTCTCGGAAAACCTCTGCTGCCGCCTCGACAATATCTAGTAGCCTTCTATCTCGCTGGGTCTGTGGATTAAGCAGCGATGGGAGTATAGTGCTTTTAACCTTACGATTTTTGCCGCTTGGAGCATCAAGGTTCTCTTTTAGCATTTCAGTGTCCATTTTCCCTATAGCAATAGCACCATGCAAATATGCTGATAATTGCGCTCTAGCATATGCCAGCCAGCTTACGCCTTGTTCAGGAGCGATTGGCAAAGCCATCCAAGGTGGACGGCTGATCTTCGTGATTGCGACCGGTCACATCGGTATAAGTAACGCGGCATGGCCCTATCGCTTAGCGCTTCCTGCCTTGCTCTGCTGGATAGAGATGGATTTCCTGGCTCAGCTGGTCTGTAAGGAGGAACAGCTTCAGGATGAGCAGCCGCACTATACCGTTGAGCAGATCCCGCCGGACCTTACTAAGAACGTACCAAGAAGCAGCATGATAACCTCGTTCGCGCGCATTAGGGTACACCTGGTTCTTGTGGTCACAGTAGGGCTTCTTCTTTACAGCGAGCAAGCAGAGGAGCCGACGGTCGGACTCGAACCGACAACCGGCGGTTTACAAAACCGCTGCTCTGCCATTGAGCTACGTCGGCCTATGGTTCTGAGCTATTATATCACGTAGAGCCCTATTTGCAACCCGGTACAACCAGATACACTAGATTTTGATCCGCTTGTCGCTGGCTTTATTTATGGGCCATTTCAGGGGCTTGCCTCTTCAAGATATGAGCGTCTGATTGCTCCGGTCCTATTGGCATGGGATTTGCGAGGGAGAGCAGGTGAGGAGCTGCGGCGAACCAGGAGATTATCCTTCTCTCCTCCCACCCCGGAGACGAAAACCGGTCCCCTGCCCGCCAGGTTTTCGCCTCCGTTGACACCCTCCTGTCCCAGTATGTGGTTTAGCCCGCTCCTCTCTTTTTGTAATTCTCTGCTGCATAGCTCGCGGTCAGTGGAGAGCATATGGTGAGGGTTTTCATGGACAGAAACGTCGGCCTACAGGTTGCGCAGACGGCGCTCGCGGCGGCCTGATGGTGGTGGCTCAAATGTCCACAGGTAGGCGCGTTCGACTGCCTGGCGCAATGCTCCCTCATCAAGCGGTGGACCTTGGAGGTATTCAGGGGAGCATGCATCCGTGGCGCGCCATGCTGTCACGCTCACCTGCACAGCATCGCCGCTTCCGCTTGCATCAGGATAGGCTTCAATAGCCACCGCAATACCCCGTTCGGTATTGTCCAGGAGCCAGGTCAGTGTGTAGCGCTTCCACAGTTGTCGTTCCGTCGGCATGACCTTTAAGGTGCCCCGGCCCTTAAGACGGGATGTGTTAAGGTCTTGCAGAACGGTGGTTACCAGCGCTGCTATACCTGGGTCATGAATCTGGTTAAGGAGTGTCTGGATGTGGTGTTCGACTTCAGCCATAAGCGAGCCTAATGCACGTTGCGCCCCTGGTGGAACCGGGTGGTGGATGGTGGAATGGGCGCCAGGCGTCTGCCCTGCGACTCACGGCGGCTTAGGCAAGGCACGCAAAGGGTCGCTGTGGGGCGTACGGCCAATCGTTTGGGTGGAATTGGCTGGCCACAATCCTCGCAGAGGCCATAGGTTCCGCTGGCTAGCCGTGCAAGGGCATGTTCAATCTGCTGTAGCTCCTCCTGAAGGACGCGTGCAATGGCCTCATGGCCCGCGCGGTCCAGCACGACGTTGGCTTCATCGGCAGGGTGGTTGCTATACTTTGGCAGAACCTCTTCATCTGCCAATGCTTCCCCTTGCAAGCGTACCAGGCGTGCGCGTAACTCATCACGCTGCGCGATGAGCCCCTCGGCAATGCCGTGCGAAGCAACTGTACCCGTATCTGGAGCGGGAAATCGCACCGCCTGTGTCGTTGGGGGTTGAGCGGCTTGATTGAGCACAGAGGAAGCATCTTGACCTTCTCGGACCGGAGGGAAATCCTGGGTCCCACATGCGGTAATCGCATCCATAAAAGCGTTCCTTCCCGTACATGAGCGTCTCATCGACGCCCATCTGTCAAACCTTTACAGCATGCTATCTAGCAAAGCATATGCCAAAGTCGAGTCTGCATTCATATAGTCATGAAATTTCAGTTCAGATTGGTCGGAATTTGATGGCACGGTACCGAAACTCGTTGCTGTTCAGCAGCGCCTCCTCGAATTTTAGCAGGTCGGATGATTCATTCATCAGTGCGCTGACCCAGAGTGGCACCTCTGTCTGGGGATCAGGTTCGCGCCCCAGGAAGCGACGATAGCCGGCAGCGACATAGGCGCTCAGATAAGCCTCGCTTGTCAGAAGTTTGTGCAGAAATGATTTATGCTCACTTTTGGCGAGGTAGGCTCGTGCATGCTCTAGCTCATCTGCATCAGGCTTGTGGCCAAGAACATCACGATAGACTGCGGTGATAAAGTTATCACCGTTCCCTACCCGCTGGATGTATTCCGGCGAGGTTATCAGTTCAATCCAGAGATGTTCGATACGTAAAGAGCCTGATTGGAGGACTGCCATTAATGCCTGCTGCTCTGCTTCAGACATGAAGCGCCCAAGGAGCACAACGGCCGCCTCCTGTATACGCCGACAAAGATGTTCAGGTGATTCGAGCAAAGCTCTGGTGAGTTCGCTCAGCGAGACGCCGGCCTCGACGATCTCTGCTGCCCATTGCTCGAGCTCTGCAGCGTTCGGTGCGCGATCCAGGATGCTCCAGAATAAGGCGCTGACAAAGTCGCGGGCGAGTCGCCATCGCAACTGTGGCGATTGGAGCAGCGTCAATAACAGGTCATCACAGCTAAGCATGCCAGTTGCCATACGTGTGAGATAGTAAGCGCGCGTATCGGGGTCCGGGTCTCTATGCAGCACACGGGCATAGGTGGTGTTCAGGATCGTGTCCAGCGCCGCTGGCGAAACTAGAAATGATTCGATCACAGCCTGCCGTCCTGAACCAGCTTCGAGCGCGCTAACCCAAACATTGAGCGCCGAGACATCAGGATCGATGCCAAGAATATCCTGATAGATGCCACGTACGAAGCTGCCACTGCTTGGATGTGTCGCGGCATATTCGTCAGACAGGAGAAGGTGTTTCCAAAGAGCTTCCTGGCCACCAGGCATACAGAGAGTATTGATGCATGCGGCAAGTTCTTCTGATGTTGGATTGCGGAGCAACAGGCGCCGATAGGTGGTAATAACCCGCATCCGCTGCAATCCTGACGACCGCATAAATGCTTCAGCCAGATCTTCCAGGGAGAGGGCTCGCGAGCGTATTTGCTCGGTCCAATAGGTCAGCGCCATCGGATCGGCCGGAATGCCGAGCGTGCTATCGTAGAGACCCAGAATGGTAAGGGTACAGAGTGCATCACCAGCGGGAAAAGGGCTGTGATAGGTCAGATGAGATGCTGCCTCCTCGTCTGGCAAATAGGTGGCGAGTAGCCGTTGGAATCGCTGCATTCCCGTGGCTGCGCGAGTGCCGGTGAGCTGCTGGTAGACGTCGCCCAGGCAACTGGCCTGGCATCCAGCCTGGATAATTGCTGACCACTCAAAGCCGAGCTGGTAGCGAAGCCAGCGAAGGAAGAGATTTCCACAGCCATTTGCGGCAAGATTGGTATCGCGGCCATTATGGGTAATAAAGTCAATACGTCCCTCCTTCATCCAGGCGATGATTTCGCTATTCCAGCGTGGTGCCTGTTCTGGGTATAGCTCAAAGGCCAATGTCTGTGAGAGAGCTTCGCCGGGAGTGAACAGGCAGGACCAGCCACCGCTACCTGCGGCCAGTGCTTCGATCAATTGCGTGGCAGCGAAGAACGGAGCCGCTTCTGGCTGCAGGTTACTGATCTCCACCTCGGCAGCGCCACAACTGGCATGGAATGCAGCACTGCGCGGCTCGCCACCAGGATCAGGTACGCAGGAGATCAGGAGTGGTAGGTAGGGGGGCTGGATTGCGCCAAACCAGCTGCGTAACTGAGCAAAATCGCGCTCCGCTCGCTCAAGGATGAGATCAGCAGCGCGATCGCCTTGTTCGCTGCCATCGCTGTAGACCCGATAAGGACCGCGCTCCCCCCGCACTATCCCACGCGGCATGACCCGGCCTCCTTATAAAAGCTCCGGTCCAATGGATATAGTCAAAATGTTCCATGCCTTATGGTATAACTGAAGCGTAACATGTAAGGCATGGGCTGTCAAGCAACCATAAAAATGGGCGCTCTATTGCTAGCCTGGTAACACTCCTCTGAGCCTGCATCACAAAATTATCCCGGCCAGCGCCTTCTCTACCGGAAACACAGTGGCGCCGCGAGGGTACTTTGGGCTTATTGGAGGGAAAGGCAGGCTATCGTATTCTATGTCTTAGCTTGCTGTGGTTGCCTGTGCTTCGAGCAGGGTCTGCATAATGGCCAGTCCCTCGGCGAAGTTGCATAACTGCTCTACGGTAAAAGTACGCTCACCTGCCAGCTTGGGGTGTTCGAGCAGGATAAGCCGGGGGCCTTTAGGGTTCTCGGTGATAATGAAGCCTGCCTTCTTCAGGATGATTTCAGCTTCGCCCTCAGTTAATACATGGTCAAGCCGCATGCGTTGCCTCCTTGGCACGGATTCGCACGGCGCACTGCCAGCGTGAGATGGCATATGCCAGGAAGCATTATGCCACGGACTCGCTATGCTGGCAAGCCATGAAGCGCTGCAATCAGTGCTGAGAGGTTTTGCTTCCAATGGGGCAGACCGGTTGAAAAGCACACGCGCGGCACTTCGTAGCTAGCTGGCGAGTGAGCCTGGGAGGATTGCCAGAAGTCCAGATTTCTTCCATCTCTTCTAGCCGTTTAAGGACCTTGCGCTTGAGTGCATCAGTGTACTCAACAACAAACTCTGCATCGGCATAGCGCAGCAGGCCATGTGTCGGTGGTTGGGGGTAGAGGTCCTCCAGCAAGACCAGATATGCTCCCATTTGGAGCACATGATTGGGGTATGGTTTATCGGCAACGACATGAGGTTTGAGCTCGATCGGAATGGGTTCGCCGTTGGGTGCCAGCACTACATAGTCTGGTTTGCCGGTGAGAGGATAGCTGCGCGCCACAAGTGGCTGCCCCTTGCCATCAGTGTCGCAGTAAGCGATCCTTCCCCGTGGCAGGCCTAGCTGCGCCAGCAACGCCTGGTGTTCGCGCATCCGACGGCGCCGCGCTTCGTTCAGCGTCAGCACCAACAGAAGCGCACTGATGAGCAGCAGAGCGATGATGAGGGTAAGTGTCGCGCTACGCAGCCCGGATCCACCAGAAGCGCTTACTGCACCGATCAATGCAGCCATAGCAGCAATCCTATCATCAGGATCATGATTACCACAATCAATAGCGCTGCTCGCCAGACAGGTAGTGGCACCGGTGCACCACGGGTTGCGAGTGTCGCCACCTGCTCGGCATGAGCCTTATGTGCCATACGACCTTCGTCTAAGACGCCGTGACGCGCGAGCAGACGCTGCACAAGCTGATACTCTGGGAGCACCGCGGCGTTCTCGCCGTAGCGCTGGCGTAATTCGGCCAGATGCTCAGCAAGCTCTGCGGAAGTGAGATCAGCTAATGAGTTAGTCTGCTCCTCCCACCACGCGAGTGGGCAGTATTCAAAATCAGCGAGTTCCGCTGCGCTGAAGTACCGCTCCGCCATTGTTATGTCCCCAGACCCAGCTCCGTGGCAATACTGGCCATGGCTGCAATGACAAAGGCGATGTGCTCGGTGAGATCAACGCCCAGCTCTGCTGCGCCCTTGATGATGTCTTCACGATTGACGCCGCGAGCAAAGGCTTTATCTTTCATCTTTTTACGTACCGATGACGCTTCAAGTCCGATAATGCTCTTGTTCGGACGCACCAGCGCAGTCGCAGTGATCAGCCCGGTTATCTCATCGCAGGCGAAGAGCGTTTTGGAGAGCAGATCGGTGCGTGGCAGCCCATGGTAATCATTGTGCGCCTCCACGGCATAGACAATATCCTCAGGATAGCCATGGGCGCGTAGGATCGCTGCGCCGACCTTACCATGCTCCTCGATATCTGGGTGGCGCTCATAGTCTATATCATGGAGCATTCCAGTGATGCCCCATTTCTCCTCATCTTCACCAAACTTCCGGGCATAGGCACGCATGGCTGCCTCCACTGCCAGGCCATGCTTTATCAATGAGTCCTGAGTGTTGTATTCGGTGAGTAGCCGATAAGCATCCGCACGATTGATCAATGCTTTTCCCTCCATTGGTGGTTGTAAGCCTGTCACCGGCTAATCGTGGGCAGGAGCTGGCTCCTGCAAGGGGGTAATGCCCAGTCCAGGGACGTCGGGAAGGACCAGTCTCCCATTAACGACGCGCACACCGGCGTAGGGGTCTGTCTCAACAAGAAGGTTACCATCCAGGTCGGCATAGTCAATCAGTGGCGAGAGGTGTGCCGCAGCAGTGATGGCAATGGAACTCTCGATCATACATCCTATCATAACCTGTAGCCCGTGTGCGCGCGCCACGTGGATCATCTCGAACGCCCGCCGCAGACCGCCGCACTTCATCAACTTGATATTGATGCCATCTACACAGCCAGCAAGGCGCGGAATATCCCGGACAGTAACACAGCTTTCGTCAGCAATTACCGGCATCGGCGCATGCTGGCGTATAAGTCGCAGGCCCTCCAGATCGGCTGGATGTACCGGCTGTTCCACCAGTTCGATGCCATAGGGAGCGATCGCCTCGATAGTGCGGATAGCCTGTTTAGGTGTCCAGGCCGCGTTTGCATCCACACGGATCGTCGCTGTGGACACTTCACGGATAGCGCGGATAATGGCCAGATCGTCATTGGTACCCAGCTTCACCTTGAGGACCGGGTATGCCTGTGCCGCCTGCGCTTTCTGTGCCATCTTCTCTGGAGTATCTAAGCCTATGGTGAAAGATGTGAACGGCATGCGTTCGGTACTCAAGCCGAATAGCTGGTAAATTGGAATGCCCAGACGCTTCCCGACAAGGTCATGGAGGGCTATATCTACTGCCGCTTTGGCTGCCGGATTGTGCCCAATGGTGCGGTCAAGTCTCTCCAGGCATGTCTCTACCGCAAACGGGTCGTCGCCAATGAGATCGGCGAAGCGGGTCAGGCAGGCCAGCACGCTCTCTTGAGACTCGCCATAGAACGAGGACGGCGCCGCTTCGCCAATCCCCTCCAGCTCGCCATCATGGATATGCACAACCACATTGTGGGCATAATATTGTACCTCGCGTGCGATGCGAAACGGCACCGCCAGTTTGAGATTGAGTGCATGTCCTTCGAGGCGCACGATATCCTCACTTTCATAAGCTATTGGCAACTGGCCTGAACTCATCCAGGCCGATTGCTGATCATTGCGGCCTGCTACCTTAGCAGCTATCTGTTGATAACCAGCTCTCTATGCAAGATTACTGTATTATAACATGATAACATGCACGCTTCGCCCTCTAGGAAGCCGTAGCAGGGATGTCAGAGTCACTTGTAGAATCATGCGTAAGGTAGAAGATAAACTGACAGGAATGTCAGGCAAAGTGGGGCAGGAGCAAATCGCCGTGTCTTCTATAGCTTCTTCCTGAATGCTTTCGGAGGAAGGACGAGAGCCTGGTATACCGCTATGCTCAGCTCTTGCAGTACTGTTCGCTGTCTGATATACTATCCTGGTGTGAAGTCAAAAGACCTGTTCGGGAATGGGTAGCAGAGGGGATAACCTTGCTCACTCTCCTTCCGAAAAAGGTTGGGTGATGATGCACGAGGCAGGGCCTGTGCAGAACGAGTTCTCAGCTTGCGGCCTGCAGTATTCTTTTTTTTGTGGCCTCATCCTGTCAGTCCGATTGCTGAAAGTCATCTTGTATCTTGAGGAAGAATTATGCCGAATACCAAATCTGCGGTCAAGCGTGTACGTATTGAGCGCAAACGTCGCCTCCGCAATCGAGCAGTAAAGTCTACGGTTAAGACTTTTGTGAACAAGGCGCGGCGAGCGTTAGCGACCGATCCGAGTGCACCGATGACGCTTGAGGCGATCCGCGCGGCTATCAGCCAGCTCGATAAAGCGAGTACCAAAGGTGTGCTCCACCGCAATAACGCTGCCCGCCGCAAGTCGCGTCTGATGAAGAAGTATAACGAGGCGCTGGCTGCGCAGCAATAGTCCGGGCAAAAAGACCTGCTTTGTGATGCTCCAAGCCTGCATTATCTGGATTGCGGGCTTTTTGTGTAGGTTTTGCCAGCATCTCCGGCCCTTGTAGGGGAACACTGGTATCTCGTATAATCCAGAAGCAACTGGCCATAGCGATAAACGCCAGCTCAGGATCAAAGCCCCGTGAGAATGGGGCTGCGACGTAGCATCAACATCCTGCCCTCAGGAAGGAGGGAAGAGCGCCGCACCGGCCTTGGGGCGCCAATCCTCTTCCCTTCTGTGCTAGCGAGGGCAGGCATGGGCAGGAGAGATAGTTATGTTGTGGCACACTTCATGCACACAGTTGCCTCAGCATAGAAATACCGGCCGGTGCTGAATCCACAGTATATCCTTACGGGAAAGGAGCCGGATATAGTGAAACGATCCTGGATTGTTGGGGGCATCATTGCTGGTCTACTGATATTTTTTGGTCTGGTGGCGGCATTTGTCTTTATTTCGCTCTATGGTGAATGGGCGAATGTTCGCGATGGTTTCCTCATCATGCTGGCGATCATGATCCTGATAGCTTCAGGCTTGATGCTCTTTTCCGTTTATGTACTGACATCAATGGTGCTGGCATTGCGGAGCGAGATCATCCCTATTCTGGAAGCGCTGAAAGATACGACGACGACCGTGCGTGAGACAACCAAGCTAGCCAGTGATTTTGCGATCTCGCCCGGCGTCCGCACGGCCAGTATGCTTATCGGCGCACAGCAGATGGCCAGTATCCTTCTTGGGCGTGGTAAAGCATATAAACGGGCACAGCGCCGCGAACAACGGCGGCAAGAGTTGCTGGCGAAAGGTGAGCTTAATGGGCATGGTTAATGTTGTGCGAGCTGTAGTGATGACACCGCCGGCGCCCTATACTGCGCCACCACCGCCATCCTGGTACACAGAGTGGGCTACTGCTTCAACCGTGCTGATCTATGCCTTCTTGATGTTCATTGCGCTTGTCCTTCTGGCCTTTTTCGGCGTGATGCTCTTTCTCATATGGAAGCTCAACAAAAAGCTGGAGCCGGTGCTTGGCAAGGCGCCGCCGGTGGCCAAGAAGGTCGAAGCAATGGCTATGACAGGTAGCGACAGGGTAATACAGGCGGTGATCGAGTTCCATGCCTGGGATACGGCCATTCGTACTGCTATTCGGGCCTTCTTCCACCCGTCCACTGCCCAGCTACCCGCTCGACCATCTTTACATAGAACGCCCTTAGGGCAAGAACTGGTGGGTTCACGGGCGCCTGTTGCCGATATTGATAGCCTGTCGCGAGCAGATCACAAACCAGAGACGGATAGTGGTCGTGAACGCCAGCCCCATGTGGTTGGCTAAGAGTGATGGGCGGAAACGTTGCAAGACTACTGGCATCATTTCTGGCACTTTCAACGCAACGCCCGCCTGTTTCTGGTCAGCAACTGGCTCAATGGCGTGACCGTTGGTATCTTTGCCACCCTTTATAACCTCTATTTGCTGGCCATAGGGTATAATACAGCGTTCATTGGGTGGATCCTCCTGGTTGCCACAGCAGCCGGTGGGCTGGCTATTTTTCCGGCAGGTATCCTGGTCGACCGTGCCGGTGGCAAATATGCCCTGCTTTGGGGCAGCTTCGGTGCAGGTATTGCGGGCGCCACACAGTTAATTTTCCGTCAGCCTGCTGCGCTGCTGGCCAGCAGTGCAGTGGTTGGTGCGGTTGCTGCTATTTTCCTCGTTGTCCCCAGCCCCTTTTTGGCAAACCACAGCTGCGAAGAGGAGCGCGCGTATCTGTTTAGCCTTAACACCGCCCTCACACTGGTAGCAAGCGTCATTGGCACGATTCTGGGTGGATTTCTTCCCGGCTGGCTCCAGTCGCCCCTGGTGCTTCATTCCGCCATTGTACATTGGCTGAGCATCGTTCTGGCACCGGGAAGTATCGCGCGAAGCTACCAGCTTGCCCTGCTTACCGCTGGAATTCTTGGCGTGCCATCACTCATCCCTATTTTCTTGATGACGCCAGGTCCGGGAAAAGAAGCAGCATCAGTTGCTCTTTTATCGGCTGGTTCTGACACGGTTACGCTGCCTCCTGGCTCTACAGAGTCAGCCACTGGCAAACATCGCTGGTATGCGCCGCTTGCCAATCGCGTAGTAATCCACACCTTTCTTATTGGGCCGGTGTGGCAATTCGCCCTGATCGAAGCATTCCTGGGACTGGGTGCCGGGCTCTTTATCCCCTACTTCAACGTCTACTTTGTGCAAGATCAAGGGGCGAGCATCGCACTCTATGGCATTATTTCAGCAGGAGGCACCATCCTGATGGCGCTGGCCACCCTGGCTGCACCGCTGCTATCTATGTACTTTGGGAAAGTGCGTGCCGCACTTTATACTGAGCTCTGCTCATTACCGTTTCTGGCACTACTGAGTATTTCCTCTCACCTGCCGCTGGCAATAGGAGCATATCTGCTCCGTGGTAGTCTGATGAACATGGCCGAGCCGGTGCTCAATGCCTACATGATGGAGGCGGTGCCTGCAAGGCACCGGGGCACTGCAAATAGCACCTTCAACTTGAGCTTCCAGGGTCCATGGGCCTTAGGTGCTGTTGCTGGCGGGCAGCTTATTGCGCTGCGTGCTTATCCGCTCACCTTTAGCATTGCAGCGATACTCTATGCCTGCTCTGCCGGGCTGCTCTGGTGGTTTTTTGCGCGGCGCTGAGCCATGGCCCGCAGTTCAGGGCCGAAGCCACGCAATTCTAACCACTCACGTGTGGCGCCTCCAACAACTATATCGACCTGGCGCAGGTCGGCCACTGTGGCTGCACCACTCAACTGCATGGCAACCTTCAGCTCGGTGACAAACTGCTCGATGAAATCACATACCGCTTCATAACCCTCACTGGCCGCGCGTAAGAAAGGGAAAGCCATCCCGACCAATGTGGCGCCCAGGGCCAGTGCGCGCGCCGCATCCAGCCCTGAGCGCACTCCTCCAGTGGCGATGATCGGTAATCCAGCAACCCCTGACTCGACCACAGCAATTGGGGTAGCAATACCCCAATCCCGGAATAGCTGGCCAATGCGCGCGGCACGCATGTTGCCACGTGCTGTAGCACGATACGTCTCCATTGCTGCCATGCTGCTGCCGCCGGCGCCACCAACATCCAGTGCACTTACCCCTGCATCTTTGAGCCAGAGAGCCTGCTCCCGGCAGATGCCGGCGCCGGTCTCCTTGGCGATCACTGGTAGGCCAATCTGGCCGGTCAGTTCGCGCAGAGCGGCATAACACCCGCGCGTCCGTCGATCGCCCTCCGGCTGGGCGGCCTCCTGGAGGACATTCATATGCACTGCTAGGGCATCAGCCTGGATCATGGCCACGGCGGTGCGTACATCATCCAGGGTAAAAGCAGGATGTCGCTCCTGGACAATAAGCTGTGGTGCACCGATATTGGCGATGAGCAACGCGCTAGGGGCCTGCTCGCGCGCGATGGCATATGTATGGGCAACTGATTTGGTGACAATGCCAGCGCGCTGGCTGCCCACCCCCATCGCCAGGCCAAACTCCTCGGCGGCCCGTGCCAGGATCTGATTAATCCTGGCGACATCTGGATGGCCGCCGGTCATGGATGAGATCAAGATGGGATATCGTAAGCGTTTGCCAAGAAATGTGACCGATGTGTCAATATCGTCCAGGTCTACTTCGGGGAGACACTGATGTACAAAGTGTACATCCAGCCAGGAGGATGCCTGAGGTGCGGAAACGTCGTTATGCAGTGAGACATCGACATGCTCAGCCTTGCGCTGTTTTACCTCTTCTGAAGTCATGCCAGCTCCTCATACTCAAAAGGGAGCGGACCCCCAAACTGATTCGCTGATGAAAACGAGTGGTTCTCTTGTATCATAGCAGATTTGCCCTCTCATCTGCTGGCTCTATCCCGCCGAGGAAAGGTTCCTCCGCTGAGCATCGCTAACATTTTGCCGGATATTGCTGGGCTTGACAACGCACGTTGAACGACGTATAGTGTGGCCGTCACAACTTGACGGCTTGCCGGCGTAGCTCAGCGGCAGAGCAGCGGTTTCGTAAACCGCAGGCCAAGGGTTCGAATCCCTTCGCCGGCTCCCATGCCCATTTGGCGCTCCCTATGCAGCGGGTATACCAGATCCTCCCTCAGCATCTACTGGGCCACGCGCGGATAGAGGCGCGCGCCGATCATGATGAGCACAGTGGTGACCCCAAGCAAGACGGCGAAATCAACTACCAACCCGGCGGCATTGATTGCTCCGCCGGCCAGCATCAATGCCCGCAGTGCATTGACCTCATAGCTCAACGGATTGCCGTTCGCGATAACCTGCAGCCAGCCGGGCATAATGGCAACAGGATAGATCGCGTTGCTGGCAAAAAACAGGGGCATGGTCAATACCTGCCCAATACCCATAAATCGCTCTCGCGTTCTTACCAGACAGGCAATAATTAAGGAGAAAGTGGAAAAGCAGGCTGCACCCAGCACAACGACGATGACCACACCCAGCAACGCCAGTGGATTCCAGTTCATACGCACACCCAGTGCAAGCGCCAGTACGTAGATAATCAGTGCCTGAGACAGGCCACGCACTCCTGCGGCCAATGCCTTCCCCAGAACTAGCGCCGTGCGCGGCGTTGGACTGGCCAGGAACTTATGCACAATCCCAAGATCCCGCTCCCAGATAATGGCAATGCCGGAGAAGATTGCTATGAAGAGCACGCTTTGCGCTAGAATACCAGGTGCCATGAAATCCAGGTAGCTGAGGTTTCCGGTGGGGATCGCCCGAATGCGTGTGAAGACCTCACCAAAGATGAGCAGCCAGAGGGTCGGCTGAACCGCACGGGTGATCAGGTCGGTCGGATCGTGACGAATCTTGCGGAGCTCCAGGCCGACCAGCGTCCAGGTCTTGCGCCAAAAGTTGATGAACACAGCGATCGGTGATGTTCGGGGAATGATGAACGCTTGCCCGGAATTAGCCAAGCCGTCTTGCGGTGCGACGGGTGCGTGCTGTTTCACGGAAACCTCCTCCTGATTCCAGGGTATTGCCCGTATAGTGCGTAAAAACGTCGTCCAGGGTGGTCTCTTCCCCACCAACGCGTGCCTTCAGTTCGGTAGGAGTTCCCATAACGACGATCCGACCCAGGTGCATAATCGCCACGCGCTGGCAGAGATGATCGGCCTCTTCCATATAGTGTGTCGTCAGCAAGATCGTGATCCCCATCTGCTGGCGCAGGTGCTCAAGGTGATCCCATACGGCCTTGCGAGCTACCGGGTCCAGCCCCACTGTTGGTTCGTCCAGGAAGAGCACCGGCGGATGGTGAAGCACCGCCTGAGCGATCTCCAGACGGCGAATCATTCCACCCGAATAAGTGCGTACCAGTCGATCCCCAGCATCGTGCAGCCCCATGAACATCAGCGCTTCACGTACACGTGCCTCTTGTTCAGCACGGGGAACATCATAGAGCCGGGCGAAAACGAGCAGGTTCTCATAGCCGGTCAGGTTCCCATCAGAGGAGAGCGCCTGAGGTACATAACCGATCAACCTGCGTACTGCCATCGGTTGTTTAGTCACATCGTATCCCACCACCAGCGCTTGCCCCGCAGTTAGTGGCAAAAGCGTTGTCAACATTTTGATGGTGGTACTCTTGCCGGCCCCATTGGGGCCAAGTAAACCAAAAACCTCGCCCATCATGACGTCGAAACTGACGTTATCTACAGCTGTATGGTCACCAAAGCGTTTGACGAGATCACGTACCTCGATAATCTTCTGCATGTTCTTTCTCTTTCCGGAGAGTATCCTCTGCCGCTTGCAGGAGATGCATAAGAATACCTTGCAGAGCATCCTGCTCGTGCGGCGCCAATGGCGCAATCAGCGCAGCCAGCAAGTCTCGCCGCTGCCGCTCCCATATGGCGATGCGCTCACGACCTGTCTCAGTGAGGTGGACACGAACCATACGCTCGTCATCACTCTGGCGCTCGCGGATCACCAGGCCAGCCTTTTCCAGGCGTTTACAGGCCGTCGTGGTCGAACTGCTGGTGATCCCCAGCGCTTCTGCCAGCTGCCCGATGCTCTGTGAGCCCATCCGGTGAAGTCGGCGCAGCAGCCAGTACTGCTCTGGAGTGATCTCGCCACGCTTAGATGGATGGGAAGCATGGCGAATCAAGTGGTAAAGGCTAAGCAGATTGTCGATTAGCTGCTCCTTTGCCATTGGCTCGCCTTTCGGAAACGCCCGATAAAAACATTTATTATCAATTATATTGATGAACAATACTTCATGTCAAGAGAGCGAATGGCGATGTCATGGATACAGCAGGTAGACGCCAGTTATGGCAGGCAGATAGCAGAATTTTGCATCACTGGCCTTATCTATCAGGCGAGCTATCAACATTGAACTGATTGTGAGCCATGAGTGATGCCTGGCGCCGGCATTGTGACCGGAGTGAGATGCAGATGACCGATAGTTCTTTACGGGAGCGTTGTACTGAACCTGGTGGCTTGCGAATGACCGCCTGAGAGAAAGAGCAGTTCAAAGTCACGAACGCCTGTGTGGCTCAGCGGCTAGCTGCCCGGTTCAATGGGTATACCAGAGCTCGCCAATGTGGCAAGCCAGCTCCCGGCGACTCACGTCGCCTGATGAACGATTGTCCTGCATGCGTAATGGGTGTGCAGAAACAGGATAGGATAAGGAGGAGAGACCATGGCCGATCGTATGTCTATCATCGTCTTTTCAGGGACGGTAGATAAATTGATGGCTGCCTCAATCCTCACCACCGGGGCAGCGGCGATGGGGATGGAGGTTGAGTTGTTCCTCACCACATGGGGACTGCTGGCGTTCCGCAAGGATGCTTACAAAATGAATACCCGTGTAAGCAAGGATTTTGAGGATTATGCGCCGGTTATGATGGAGCAGATGGCAGCTAAGAAGGTGCCATCCTGGATGGAGAACCTGAAAAGCGCCAAAGAGATCGGGGATGTGAAGATCTATGCGTGCAGCATGACCATGGAGCTGCTCGATGTCAAACTTGACGACCTGGAGCCCATTGTTGATGAAGTGACCGGTGTGGCGACTTTCGCCGAGCGTGCCAAGGAAGGCCGTATCACGCTGTTTATTTAGCTGACAATGAGCCGACAATTGCTGGCCTCTACTGCCAGCTCACTGGCTAGCGGTAATGGCAGCAGGGCTGACTGCTAATTGTGAGCCACCTAGAACGAAGGAGATGATCAACATGCCAGAGCTGATTCACGTGAATGTGGATAAAGAAATTGATGCACGTGGTAGCTTCTGCCCCGGTCCACTCATGGAGCTGATACGGGGAATGAAGACGCTACCGGTCGGTGGAGTGATTGCGGTGCTCTCCAGTGATCCAGGCTCAGCTAGAGATATTCCCGCCTGGGTTCAAAAGGCTAAGCATGAGTTTATCGGGGCCTTCCCGGAACAGGGGTATACGCGCTTTGTGGCCCGTAAGACCCATTGAGAGGAGGCCTACCATGCCACAGCGCATCCTGATTGTTGGCGGCGGTGTGGGTGGCACGATTACCGCCAATATGCTGGCGCGAGCGCTCCACCCCGATGAGGCAGAGATTACCCTTATCGATGCTTCTGGCCAGCATGTCTATATGCCGGGCTGGCTATATCTGCCGTTTAACAGGAGTAGCGGATCCAGTTTAGTGCGCCCGGAGCGCAGCTTGCTGAACAGGCGTGTCAGGCTGGTGACGGGGATGGTTACCAGGATCGACACGCAGAATCATGAACTCATGGTTGAGTGCAATAAAGACCAGCAGGAAATCCTGGGCACTGGTGGCGCTACAAAAGCGACATATGCCTACGATTATCTCGTGCTGGCCACCGGATCGCGCCTGGCGCCAGAGGACCTGCCTGGACTTAGCGAGGGCATGGACAGGTGGCACGACTTCTACAGTCTGCAAGGTGCGCTGCGCCTGCGCCGCGCCTTGCAGACCTTTAGCGGTGGACGTATCGTGATCGCAATTGGCGGCATCCCCTATCGTTGCCCGCCTGCGCCACTGGAATTTGTCTTCCTGCTCGAGGATTGGCTGCATCAGCGTGGCATACGCGAGCGCACAGAGATCCAGTATCTCTATCCGTTGCCACGGGTCTTCCCTATTGAGAGTGTGGCGGAGATCGTTACTCCGCTCTTAGAAGAGCGCCAGATCGGCTATACCGTTTTCTTCAATGCGGCGGAGGTCGATACCGCAAAGCAAGTCATCCGATCGTTGGAGGGTGAGGAGATGTCCTATGACTTGCTGGTGATGATACCACCGCATCGTGGGGCCAGAGTGATCGAAGATTCCGGTTTAGGCGATGAACAGGGCTGGTTGCCTACCGATCATCACACGCTGGAGGTCAAAGGCCAGCAAGGCATCTACGCCATCGGCGACGCCACTGATCTTCCTGTCTCCAAAAGCGGCTCGGCAGCGCACTTCGAAGCCAAAGTAGTGGCCGCACGCCTGATTGCAGCCGTGCGGGCGGAAGAGCCAGATCCCCAGAAGGCATTATATGACGGAGAAGTCATGTGCTTCCTGGAGACAGGCTACAACAGAGCAACACAGTTAGTATTCAACTATGAGCAACCGCCACGTCCGCCCATACCAAGCCACTATTACCATGTGGAGAAGCAGCTCTTTAATCGAGCTTACTGGTATATTGTGCCACGAGGGCTGGTCTAGTAGTCATCGTCCGGGTCAGCCATCATCCTTATAGCTGGCTCGGACGATATAAACAGGTATCAGATGGAAGCGAGAAACCCCTCCCGTGTGTGCATAAGGAGATATTACCGCCAGAACCTCCTACCCATGGGAAACTATCAGCTCGATACTCGCCGATCCTGGCTGAACAGCACTGGCAGTGTGCGTTGGGTCATGCCTCGTTCTCATACCAGCCTGCCTGTAGCAGCTACTATAATACAGGATACTGCCTGGCTATCATATTGATGCCACAGAGGGATAGCGACCATATCACTGGGAGATCATGGGATGTGCTGCCCAATTGGAATATGAATGCCAGGATTAGCTAGCACTATCTTTTTTCAGGAAATAGCAAGTACCTCGTAAATATGGATGATTTCCTACCTCCGTTGCCATGCAAATGTCCCTGGTCCTTGCTTTATTTGTCACAGACAGCTAAACTATAATCAGCGGCTGTAGAAGCAACCGCTTGTACTAGGCAGCTCCTGATATTGGGCCTGCCCAATCAGAGCCATACATAGCCAGCCTGCCAATAGTTGTCTGTCGCTCAATGCCGAGCGGCATGACCCGGCCATCGCGGCGGCTGAGATAGCAGGCGTGGTCCATGCAATGTGTGGCATGTTCATGGCAACCGAGTATGTTTGAGCGCAAAAAGGAGGGTAGTGATCGGCAATGGTGAGATGTGCTATCAGGTATGCGAAGATCCCGGTTGTTCTTGGCGTATTCATGGCTCTGGTGATCGGCGCAGGTCCGGTGGCTGCTGCGGCACCCGCCTGCGGGTCCTGGACGGTTGTCTCCAGTCCCAACGTTGGGACCGGCAATAACCAGTTCATCGGCGTGGCAGCCATCTCCAGCAGTGATGTCTGGGCCGTTGGCAGCTCGGCGGTGAACAGTACTACCGATCAGACGTTAATTGAGCAGTACAATGGTACGAGCTGGAACGTCGTTCCCAGCCCCAACGTCGGCTCGGGAAGCAATGATCTCCTCGGTGTAACGGCGGTCTCGGCCAGCGATGTCTGGTCAGTGGGACGCACCACAAATAGCAGTGGTGTGGATCAGACACTGATTGAGCAATACAACGGCACGAGCTGGAACGTTGTCTCCAGCCCGAATGTTGGATCTGGTAATAACGACCTGCTCGCTGTGTCAGCCGATTCAGCCAATGATGTCTGGGCTGTTGGGCGCTCTACCGACAGTAGCGGCAATGACCGAACACTCGTGGAGCACTATAACGGCACAAGCTGGAGCGTTGTCTCCAGCCCTAACAATGGCTCCCACAATAATGACCTTATTGGGGTTGTAGCCATCGCCCCCAATAATGTCTGGGCTGTAGGCACCTATGCCAACTTCCTTGGCCAGCAATTCACACTTACGGAACATTGGAATGGCTCAAGCTGGAGCATCGTCTCCAGTCCCAGCACTGGTGTTAGTTCCGTACTTACGGGAGTTGCCGCAATTAACTCTACCAACCTTGTTGCTGTTGGCCTCTCGGTGACTTTCTCCGGTACCTTCCGCACGCTGGTTGAACACTGGAATGGCTCAAAGTGGAGTATCGTTTCCAGCCCCAATGTTGGGTCCGGCAGTAATGTCCTAGGCGCTGTTTCCGTCATCTCATCAAGCAATATCTGGTTTGTTGGCTACTCAACGAATAGCAGTGGCGTCGAGCAAACGCTCATCGAGCACTGGAATGGTCACTCGTTGAGCGTCGTTTCCAGCCCCAATGTTGGGTCAGGTAACAATGTGCTTACCGCGATTTCTCGTGTCCCGGGCACTACCAGCCTCTGGACCGTTGGTGCCTCCACAAATAGTAGTGGCGCTACCCAGACGCTCACCGAATTTTTCTGTTAGTTAAGACCAGGCGGGCGAAATGACCTTGAGAATGAGAGGCCGTTTCGCCCGCTATCGCTGTCCCTCTTCCGGGCGGAAAGGAGGATAATATCTAAGCGAGGAGAATACAGTTCGTGGGCGTGAGCTCAGCGACCAACGAGCCCCTCCTCGAACAGAGCGAGGTCTCAAAAGAGACAGTGTAGAACTGTGCTTAAAAAACCTGCCCTCAGTTCCCAGTCTCCATGGATACATTCCTGAAACGAGGAGCCAGGTGTTGTGGTGAGTGGAGGAAAGGACAATGCATCTCTGCACCTCAGGATCCATGGCATTCCGCCGGCACTGTTATATTGCTTCTGCTAGCAGTCTTATCCTGTTGCTTATGCTTGCCTTGCTCATGAAGCTATCTCCCCGCTCTCCTGTCAGAGCATCTCCGCGCCTTCCCGTCCGTGCTATCACAGCTTATGGTAAGGCCAGATCCTATACACTGGCTGGCCCAAAGAAGTACTATCTGGCCCTCGGCGATTCCCTGGCCTTCGGTATGCAGCCCAACGGCGATACCGACCATGGCTACGTACAGGACTTCTTCATGGAACTCCATCAGGATCATGGGGTAGCCAGTCTGATCGACTATGGTTGTGGTGGCGAGACCAGCATGGCTATGATTTCCCAGCCCGGCTGCTCTACTGGCAGGGTGCATAACCCCTATACTGGCACGCAGTTGCAGGCAGCTCTAGCGTTCATTCAGGCCCATTATGGCCAGGTCAGCCCGGTCACCCTCGACATTGGCGCTGATGAGATGCACATTACTTGGGACCGCAACGTCTGTGAGTTTAATACCCTCGCATGGGACAGTCAGCTGGCAATGCTCGATAAGAATCTCACCCAGACCATCTTGCCCGCGCTTCTTCAAGCCTTGCACGGAACAGGCGATCTGATCCTGATCGACTACTATGATGTCCACAACTATGCGTCTCCTCCACCGCCATCCAACCACGCGCCATCTCCCTGCCCTGATGCGCTTATCTATTCGCAACAGGTGAACGAACATCTGGCCCAGGATGCAGCACAGTTTGGAATTCCTTTTGTGGATATCTGGTCAGCATTTAACATGAACCACATTTGCTCGCTCAATACCGATCAGGCATATACCTGGTGGTGTATATGGAATCCGCCGAACGTTCATCCAACGACTTTAGGCTATCTGATAATGGCCGACAGAATTGAGGAAACTGTCGGTTACTAGGCATCTTGATGCTGCGATACTATTGCCTGATAGCGCCCGCCACCTTTTTGACACAGGTTTCGGCTGACAGATGCAGCATTGACCCTGAGTTCGCACCATGAATGCCCCGGGTTTCGGCTATAGGGTTTATGGCTCCATGCCTGCTTGACCACCTCCCGGGTCACGCGCTACCATATCGTATAAGGGAGAATGAAAATTGGCCGGTCAATAAGCCATCCCTCGTGATACCCTGGTGCCCTTAGCAGTCAACCTTCCATATGCTCGTTTATCCATGGTTCAATCAAACAGAGGAATGGCAGCTCATGGAACCAGCCACCCGTGACGCCTTCAAGAGGTTGCTCAGCGAACATGATACGCTGGCCATTGCTACCGAACACGCTGGCCAGCCGTTTGTGACCCGTGTCTTCTTCGCCGAGGAATGGGGCCCTGATGGCTCGCTCCACCTCTATGGCACGTTTATCACTACCTCACGCAAGCTCGCCAACCTGCGCCAGAATCCACGCATTGGTCTCTTCATTGGCCCGCCTCAACCAACGATCTGGATGGAGGGAACTGCCAGAGCCAGTATCATCGCCGACTCGGGCGAACAGCACCATGCTATTGCCCTGGTTAGTGCTAAGTCTGCCACTGCCGCCGCATTTATCAAACGCGTGCCCATTGCCCCCGTACGCATGATCCCTTGCTGGCTGCGTGTCACCGATCTCTCTGCCGGCCTTGCTATATATGAGAATGTCTTTGACGAGAGAGGATTGCCAGAATGAGCTCTGCCATATCCCGACCTGCCAACACGTTCATTATCGCAACTCGCGCCACTGTTCTGCCCGTAATGGCTATTCCCGTGCTCATCGGCGGCGCTCTGGCCTGGGAAAAAACTAGTCTCTTTCATCCACTCCTCTTCATCGGCACACTCATCGGCACACTGGCCGCACATCTAGCTGCCAATACGGTTAACGACATTTTTGACTTCCAGAGTGGTGCCGATCAAGCCGCAGCCAGTGAGGACACCAGCCTGCCCAGTGGCTCTACGCTTCTCCTCTCAGGCCGGCTCCCGCTTACCGCTTACTGGCGGCTTACCCTCGCGCTCTTTGCGATCGCCCTGGCCTGCGGCATTATCCTGGCTATTGCCCATCCCTGGGTCATTGGCCTGGCTATTGCTGGCTTCCTCCTTGCCTTCTTCTATGTTGCGCCACCTATACGCTATGGCTACATTGGGCACGGCCTCGGCGAAACTGGCATCTTCCTCTCATTTGGCCTGTTGCCCCTTGCTGGTACCTACTACGTGCAGACCGGTATTATCACTGGCGCTGCTCTCGCTGCTTCAGTCCCGATCGGCCTCTTCACTACCGCCATTCTCTACTTCCATCATTTCCTGCACTGGCGGGCCGATCGCGCCATCGGCAAAATGACTCCGGTTGCCGTGCTTGGTGCCGACCGAGCGCACCTCGTCGGCATAGCTCTGCCGGTGACCGTTGCTGTGGCCATTATCGTCGATGGCCTCACCAGTATCTTCCCATGGTACACCATCTTTGCGACTATCCCCATTGTGTTTCCGCTACGTGCGCTCCTCGCCGCGGATGGCACCATCCCTAAGTATGGCGCCCTCATGGCTCAGGCGCTTCGGGGCAATATCCTCAGCGGCCTCATCATTCTGATCGCTACTATTATAGGTGGTGCCATACGCTAATCCTCTTTCATAAAGGCTCGGCCATTATGGGCTCACGCAGGGGACAAGTAAAACACAACGGGTATCTCACACATAAGCGCATCAAGTTTAGTCCGCAAGAGTGAGCTACCGAGTATACCTTTATCTATTACGGATGGGAACAGATGTGCGATAATACGTCCGCAGATATCACTGTTCTCATGATACTGGCCAGATAGCTTCGGCAGGTGGCTCTGGGGTTCTAAATCTATGTTCGCGGAGGAAGATATTGCATGGACAAACCGATCATTGCCCGCTGTGCGCGCGGGCGCATCATTGTCACCGACACCGAGATCCGCTTTGAGCGGCGCTGGCTCATGGGTCTGATGCCCGATCCTAATGGCACCGCCGTCATCCCGCGCCGGCAATTGCAGCGGCTAAAAGTCCAATGGCAGCTTCCTGCCCTCTTTGGCATTGGTGGTCGCATGAGGCTCATCTTCAGCGGTCCAGGCATCCAGCGTATCCAGGCTGATCTCGTGCACCCGCGCCTTGCCCGCAAGATCTACCAGGAGCTCGCTCCCCAGTTACAGCGACGCCCCAACACGCTAGAAGTACCTGCGAGATGGAGCAGATAATGCCCGCCCCCCATTCCTCCCAATGTCAGGTGGCACACTGCTATGCATGCATACCTGCTTTTCATAGGTAGCCCTATGACGGTGCCCGCAAGCAAGGACTGTGAAAGGACAGAGTGAGATGGGCTTTTGGGACTGAAAACGTAAGCAATACCTTCATGAGACCTGAGAGTCTTTTGTGCTGCAAGCCCTGTTATCCACGAAAGAAGCGTACATAGTGGTTCAATCTCTATGCATCGGCGGCGGGAGAGCCAGCAAGATAATTGCTCCGGCTCTTGATACCTTGAGGAGAGGGTACAGCGGACACCAGCTCAGAGCCACCGACATTGAGTGGCAGCTTCACAAAAAATACCGAGCCCTGCCCATGCGTGGACTCCAACCAGATCTGCCCGCCATGGCGCTCCACCAGCTCCCGGCACAGATACAGCCCCAATCCGGTCCCGGTGATTCCTATCTCTACCGCATTGCTGCTCCGCGTGAACCGCCGAAACAGCAGTCCCTGTTCCTCCTGAGGGATTCCCAGTCCGCGGTCGCGCACGCTCACCAGTGCTGCCGCTTCCTGTGCCATCCGACGAATCGTGACCGTGATCGGACCACCTGCCGGACTGTATTTTATAGCGTTGCCAATAAGGTTGTGGAAGACCTGAACCATTCGCTGCTCATCCATCCATACCGGCAGGCTCTCGACTTCGGTATCGACGCGAATGCGGTGGATGTCCGATGTTACCTGCAAGTGTGCCACCACCCGTCGTACGGTCTGAACCAGATCATGATAGCCTGGCCGGAGTTGTAGATGTCCATGCGTCAGACGAGCAATGTCCAGCAGATCATTGGTCATCAGCTCCAGCCGGTCAATACTGCTCTCGATCTCCTGCAGTGCCTTCCGCTGCCATGGTACCAGTTCTGCTGCCTCTCGTCGCTTTGACGGCCTGAGTAACAGCTGCGTAAAGCCCTTCAATGCCGTGAGAGGGGTGCGCAGTTCGTGCGCGGCAACGGCAATAAACTCATCCTTTGCTCGCTCTGCCTCCTTGAGTGCGCTGATATCCTGTAACACGAGTGCCACCTGATGCTCGCCTGTCTCCACATCTATATCAAGCATCGTTGCACTTGCCAGCAACGGAATCGTCACCCCTGATGGCAGCCGTACTGATCCTTCGACCTTCTCCTGATGGCCGGGCACTTTCCCGCCTTTGATCACCCACATCGCTGCCAGATCATCTATCGTGAGTGCCTGCCCATCGGCAGAGAAAACCTGGATGCCAGTTCGTCTGACAAAATCCCGCAATGGCTCATCTGCGAGCCATTCACAGGCAAGAGTTGTGTATATCGCCCGATTCACCAGCGCCAGGCGCGCATCGCTCCCTGACAGGATGATCACACCAGTCGGCAGCTGATCCAGCACCCTTTGGAGAAAACGCAGCCGTGCCTCGCGCTCATGATACTGCCGCAGTTCCGCTACCTGCGCTGCCAATCGCGCCGAAGTCGCCTCAGCTTCCTGCCGCCGTATGCGAGTGAACTGCACAAAAGCGAGCACTGGTACTGTGCTGAGTACCAGTGTTGTGAGGTGAATGGTATCGGACCGACTGGGGATGCCCAGACTGTAGATTGGCGTCAGAAAGAAGAAACGATAGAGAATAAATCCGGCCAGCAATGCCAGAATGCCTGGTGGCCAGCCCCAGCGATAGACGATGTATGCTGCGAATGTGAGGTACAGCGCGCCCACACTACGCAGCGGATCCAGGCTACCCGCCAGAAACATCAGGATACCCATCAGCGCCAGGCAGGCCACAATGGTAATTGCACCCACCGCAAGCCGGAGCAGCCCCGTGCTATTGCTCCGGCGTAACGTTTTCAGTGCGTGAACGAGTATTTGTTGCCCATCCGGCACGCTTTCCCCCCATTCCCGCGTGCATAACCCTTCTATCCGCTATCTATTATAGGGAGGGATATTACCGGTAACGTTACCGCTACTCGGAGCATAGCAGTATCAGGGGCAATGATGGGTGATAGATGCGGCAACAGCCGGAGCAAAGATGCAAGGCATTATATCAACCTTTTAGCTCCCTTTTCTTTGCACGTGATGATCTTTTGTGCCCAAATATATCTTAATCAGGTATATAATCTAGGTATGTTCTTTCTAGGAGGAGGTGCGTTCCCCACCTTCCACCGCGACCGCTCAATACGGCTAGGTGGCCAGGGAAACGCCTCACGCTCGCCATTGGAGGTATAGCTATGGAAGTGATCAGTCCAATTGTGCGCCGCTGGCGCGAAGACACTGAGAGAGACCCTGAAGGATTCTGGGCACGCGCCGCAGAGCAACTCCCCTGGTTCCGTCGCTGGGATAAGGTGTATGAGGCCGATCCGCCAACCTTTCGCTGGTTTGTCGGTGGACAGACGAATCTCAGCTACAACTGCCTCGACCATCATGTCAATCGTGGATGGGGTGGCCATGCTGCATTGATTGCACTCAATGAGCGCGGTGAGCGCACGGTCTACACCTACGCTGAGCTGCTCGAGCTGGTGAAAGAAGTCGCGGCTGCGCTGCGTGGCCAGGGTGTCCAGCGTGGCGATCGGGTTGCCATTTACATGCCCACCTGCGCTGAAGCTATTGCTGTCATGCTCGCCTGCACACGCATTGGTGCCATCCATATCGTCGTCTTCGCCGGCTTTGGCAGCGGTGCCTTGAGTGAGCGTATTCGCCTCTCGGGTGCACGCATCGTCTTCACCAGTGATGTCACATGGCGCAAAGGCAAAGAGGTCCGGCTAAAAGAGATTGTGGATGATGCGGTAGAGAACGCAGATGGCCTGGTTGAACGGGTAGTCGTGTTGAGCCGAACGCCCGCACCAGTGCCCATGACCGCTGGCCGCGACATCTCCTGGCCTGACTTCCTGGCTGGCGGTGCCGGGCAGAGTAGTGAACATGTGGTCATGGAGGCCAACGAGCCGGCCTACATCCTGGCCACGTCGGGAACGACAGCCAAGCCAAAGCTCGTGGTGCATTCGCATGGCGCCTATCAGGTCGGCATCTATAGCCAGGGACTCTGGTGCTTTGGCCTCAAGCCGACCGATATCTGGTGGTCTACATCAGATATCGGCTGGGTTGTCGGCCATAGCTACATCGTGTACGCGCCGCTGGTTACCGGCTGCACTACCATTGCCTACGAGGGGGCGCTGGACTATCCCGGTGCCGAGATGTTCTACCGAATTATCGCACGTGAGCATGTCACTGGCATCTTTACCTCCCCAACAGCAGTGCGACTGCTGTTGCGCTATGGCGTAGAGGCTGCTGCCGGCTGTGACCTCTCATCGATTGAGCGCGTCGTTTGCGCTGGTGAGCCGTTAAACCCACCGGCATGGCAATGGTTCCAGAAGGAGGTCTTCAAGGATCGCGTTCCGGTCATTGACCATATGTGGCAGACCGAGACCGGAGGGCCTGTTTTCGGCAATCCCTATGGCATTGATCTGCTGCCGATCAAACCCGGATCAGCGGGCATTCCGCTTCCAGGAATTGAGGCAGCGGTGATGACGCCGGATGGCCAGCCTTGCGCCGTCGGCGAGCAGGGCATCGTTGTGTTGAAGCGTCCATTCCCCGGTCTGACTGCGACGCTCTGGGGCGAACCAGCGCGCTATGGTGCCGATTACTGGGAGCGCATCCCCGGCGTCTACTTTACCGGCGATGCTGCTTCTGTTGATGAGGACGGCTACTACTGGTTCAAAGGGCGAGCCGATGAGATCATGAACATTGCTGCCCACCGTGTGGGCACGATCGAAGTCGAGACCGCGCTGCTGGGCCATCCCGCAGTTGCCGAAGCTGGTGTAACTGGCAGACCGGACGAACTACGTGGTGAGGTCATCTCAGCATTTGTGGTGCTCCGTCAGGGCTATCAGCCATCGGAGGAGCTGAAGCAAGAGCTGATTGCCACTGCCCGCCAGGAGCTAGGGCCGGTTGCCGTATTCGGGGAGCTCAACTTCGTACAGATGCTCCCGAAGACACGCAGCGGTAAGATCATGCGCCGCGTGCTGAAAGCCGTGACCCTCGATAAAGACCCTGGTGACATCTCGACCATCGAGGATGAGGGCTCGGTGGAAGAAGCACGCGAAGCCTGGCAGCGCCTGCGCAGTTCGGTCCGCTAGCCCAAATAGCGCTGAAGCAGGCTTTTCTAAATTGGCCAGAGGTTGGGGAAGCCCCCAACCTCCTTCTTCATCTTGCTGCCAGTATGTCTGATGCTCGCCATCTTCCATATGCAGGATGATAGCATCCTGGCTGCTACCCAAGGCATATGCTGCATGCCTGCTGTATTAATGGGATCAGCGCCGGCGGCACCCTCGGTAGCTCTGGCGTAACCTGGTGAGCGCCCGCATCCACGGCAAAGAGCATGCCCAGATGGAAAAGCCAGGTGGTTAGGATGGCTGGGGCCGGCGGAAGCAATTCTGTCTCAAAGAGAATACCCTCGCCTGGTGGATTGAGGGCAACCGTATTGAAGGGATATATTTGGCTAGCTACATCGGCTGGCAGCAGGGCTTGGAGTGTTGCCGCCCCGGCCTGTGTCTGCAAATCGCTCAAGATACTGGCGTCGACAAAGGTCGCTGCAACCTGCCAGCCATTATGGCCTGGCCCTATCTGAACCAGCTCGTTCTGGTAGCCGGCAGCAGGCACCAGAGTAATGTGCACCAGGCGTCCCGTGGAGACATCACGGAACTGTACCACCAGCTCAGCGCGCACGCTCACTATAGCATCCGGGCTATTGGATCCTGACCGGCCCAGGAGCGCGAGATAGGGTGATATGCAGAGGGTATCGGGACTTGGTAGTGGCCTGAGACAATCCGGCGTCCCGGCCAGCCCGCTATCTACCTGCTGCTGGCAGGTCGGATCAGACGTTGATGTACAGGTGAACAGCGGACCATCGGTAATCATTGTCACGGTGAGCCGTGCTTGCAGTGGCACACGCGTCACAAGCCCTGGTGCATAGGGTTCGCCTGGTGCGACAGGAATAGTGGTCCCATAGGTAGCATCAAGAGCCCGATTGATAGCTCTTTCCATCTGGGCAATCACGCCTGGTAGGGTCCGGGCAGGCGCATAGAATGCCAGCATTGTATGCATGGATTGCAACGTTTCCCACCAGGTAAGCTGGTGCGTGTATGGTGCGAACCCGGTTGCCTGCACAGTGATGGTATGTTTGCCCAGCCCCAGTGCAATGGGCGTGTCCGTTTCGCCAGCCAGATGCCCATCCACCCAGACCTGTGCCCAGGGCACAGGTGACTGCACAACCACTCTGGGCAGGTGCAACCATCCATGCGCCGCTTGCCATGCTGCTCCCACCTGTGGCCACAGCCCGCCCGCGCTGAGCACAACTGCGAGCAGAATCAACAGTACCAGCCCGGTTACTGTGATGCGATGCCACAGCGTTACGTGCCGTGGTCTCCTGGCGGATACCAGGCGTGGGAACCTCTCGTCTGCGTCGTCAAGCGGTATGATCGCTTGCTCCATGCTATTTATTGGTTCCCTGTCGGGGACATTGCCAGGAGATAGCTGTGGGTTATCTGACACTGATATACACCCCCCTTTCTAATTACCGAATGTCTGGGCATGGAGCAAATGTGACATATAATAGGCAAGACAGGTGCACGTCTGCTGTGCGAGGGGATGCATGTCCAGTCTGACCAGCGATTACACTGTTATACAGCTACGGCCTGGCCGTGAGTATCCATTGCTCGCCGGCCACCCCTGGCTCTTCTCTGGCGCCTTTCAGAAGCTGCCGCCCGGCATTCCACCTGGAGCTGTGGTAGACGTTGCGTCAAGCAACGGCGAATGGCTGGCCCGCGGGCACATGAATGCGCGCAACAGTCTGGCATTCCGAGTACTCACGCGCGACAGGAACGAAACCATTGATATTGGCTTCTACGTCCGACGCATCGAACAGGCTGCAAATCTGCGCCGGCTGCTCTCGCCGGATGTGGATGCCTATCGGCTGGTGCATGCTGAGGCAGATGGCCTGCCCGGCCTGATTGTGGATCGCTACAGTCGTTGGCTGGTCGCCCAGTTCCACACAGCCGGCGTCGAGGCGCAACGCAGGGACATTATCACTGCCCTGGCGCAGGCGATCCGGCCAGAAGGTATCCTTGTGCGCGATGACATCTCTATTCGTGCACGCGAGGGGCTGTCGGTAAGCGGCGCGAGCATTGCCTGGGGCAACGTCCCCGGCACCATTATCATCTGCGAACATGGCGTGCGCTATATAGTGGATCCGCTGTCGGGCCAGAAAACGGGCTTCTTCCTGGACCAGCGCGAGAAACGAGCGCGTATCCGTGAGCTGGCCTCACAAGCATCATCGCTCCTCAACTGCTTCTCTTATTCAGGCGGCTTCGCACTTGCCGCTCTGGCCAGCAATCCAGCCCTACGTACGGTAAATGTGGACTCATCCGCTCCGGCGCTGGAACTGGCACGGCGCAATTACGTCCTCAACGGGCATGATCCGCAGCGGCATGAGTTCCACGACAGTGATGTAACACGCTACTTGCAGGGGGCAATTCGTGCAGGGTTGCACTTTGATATCGTTGTGGTGGACCCACCAGCATTTGCCAGGAACCTGGCAGCGAAGGAGCGCGCGCTGCGTGGTTATGAGAGTCTGAATGCACTGGCAGCGCAGGTCGTCACACCAGGCGGGATCTTACTGACCTGCTCCTGCTCTGGCGCTGTAAGCTACGATGAGTTCGAAAGAGCAGTACAGCAGGCCTTCCTACGGGCAGGGCGTAGCGCGCAGATTATCGCCACATTTGGTCCCAGTCTGGACCACCCGACTCTGCCGGGCTTCCCCGAGGACCGCTACCTTAAGGCTATACTGTTGTATGTCAGGTGAAATCCAGCGTTACTGAAGCAGGCTTCAGCAAAAATGGCGAAGAGTCACCATATCATGGCTCAGCCTGGCTCATCTCAGGATGAGTCTGGGTCGTCTGCGACGCCGGTGCATCTGCCAGCTCCCCTTCCACCACCCGTTCGGGAGTGACAGCATGCCCGTTCATCCCGGCGTCCGGCGATGCTGCCTTATCCGGTGGTGCCACACTGGCGATGGCCGCTGCAGCGATCCCATCCAGTGAGGGGCCCTCTGCCCGCCGGATCAGTTCAAGGATTTCCTCGCTATCCAGCTCTTCGCGCTCTAACAGCGCCTCTGCCACAGCTACCACCGCTGCCCGGTGCCGGCTAAGCAGTTCGCGCACCTCCGTATATGCCTGGCGTAGCAGCATCTCAACCTCGTGGCGGAGCGCGGGATCGGTATAAATGCGCTCAGGTGCTGCAGTGGCCGGTGCTGAAAAGAAGATATCCCCCATGCCCCAGTGCGTGACATACTGGATGGCGAGCTGAGTTGCTCGATGCAGATCCCCACCTACCCCGTTGAGCCGCGTTTGCAGGAACAACTCCTCTGATGCGCGGCTCGCCAGCAGTGTCTGGATCTCAGCGAACACCTCCTCCGCTGACTGGGTCACAATCTCTTCTGTTGGCTTATAGGCCACGAATGCCTCGCCCGTCGAGCCCAGCCGCTTGGCGATGGTCGCATGTGTCACACGATAGCGCGGCAGCAGCTTGATCTGGGCGACAGCATGTCCGGCCTCATGGTAGGCCAGCCGTCGCTTCTCCAGCGTTGAGAGAGTGCGTGGATAACGAATGCCGTGCTCATGGGTCTCACGCGCGTCGCAAATATCCTTGTAGGTGATCTTGTCGCGCCCGTCAAAGTGGGCGATCACTACCGCTTCGTTGATCACATGCTTGATCGCCACCGGTGTATAGCCCATCATATCCGAGACGAGCTTGTGCAGAGGAATATCCTCATGGCGGACCTTGTTCAGATAGTATTCAATAACTTCACCCCGGTGTGCATCGCTGGGCGGCGCTACAATGATCTTGCGGTCAAACCGACCTGGCCGCAGCAAGGCGGGGTCAAGTGCCTCCGGGATGTTCGTTGCGCCGATGGTGAGCACCGGCTCACGCTGGTTGCGTCCGTGGTAGAGGCCAATGGTGCGCAGCAGTTTCTTCCACCACGTGTTGTCCATCGGTGGCGGGTCCATCTGCATAAGCAGCTCATTCAGCCCACCGGTACCACCGAAGAAGCCCATGATCCCACCGCCCATGGCCATCGTGCCGTTCTGGCTGCTCCGTGACATCCCGATCGCATCGAACTCATCCATAAAGATAATGCAACCACCGTACTCACGCGCCAGCCGTCGCGCCTTACGGTAGAGATTCTTGATCATCAGCACGTCCATGCCGACGAACATGGCCCGGAAGCTAGCAGCGCTGGCATAGGCAAACGGCACGCCCGCCTCGGTGCTGATGCACTGTGCCAGGTAGCTCTTACCCGTTCCCGGTGGCCCGATCAGAAGGAGTCCGCGACTGATCTCGCCGCCCATCTCCTTAAAGCTCTTGACCCCACGCAGCAGAATCACAATGCGCCGGGCAGCCTCCAGCACCTCTGGATTGCCCTTATAGTCATCAAAGCCCACACCAGTCTCACCAGGCAAGACCCAGTAAATGCGTGGCCGACCCAGGAACCAGAAGAGGGCAACAAACTGGGCCAGAATGAAGAAGATCAGGATGCCGGCCTGCACCACAAAGGCCAGAATCGCCCCCGGCGACGGGACGCTGAGCTGCGGCACAATGTTGACCGCGCTCCACCAGATGAGCAGAATAAGCAACAGCACCAGCCACCACTTGTGGCGCAAGAAGCGCCCGAAGTCATCCAGCGATCGGTCTATCGATTTATCGAGCTCATCATATTTAGCCACTCGGAATACCCCCTACCCTATGGCTGCCCTTGCAGTGTCAGATCCTGAAATGCCAGAATCTGGTTGTTGGGATCCACTACAAAATACCAGGTCAGCTCGCTCTGTTGCCCGTTTACCGAAATAACGACCTGGACAGTATAGTTCGCTGTGCCGTTGGGAGCCAGATAACCACCGGTGTAGATGAACTGGTCATAGGCAATGCCCTGCTGCCGCTGTCGATTCAACTGACCCTGAACCGTGCTCTCTGTGATGCCCTGCTGTTTGAGCGAAGCTTGAAGCGCCGGGCTAAGCGCATCCCATAATTCCTGACCATTATATGTCTTGTGGGCATGCAGCCAGTCAATTACCCCTGGCGAGAGCGGCGGTAACGACGACGAGATGATGATGGTGAAAGGGGTATTGCTGGTTCCATTTTGGCTTGCTGTCCCTGGATTGCCAAATATTGCAACCGGTCCGGAGCGTTGGGTGACATGGTAGGCGAAGTATCCGCCACCGCCAAGCAGCAAGATAGCCAGAACCACCAGCGCAATGATGCGGTGACGGCGAATAGCCCGGCCAGCCAGGTAGATAGCTTTAAGCAACTTACGGATCGGCCACTTCACGGCACGCCAGAAGCGTGAAGGACGCTTGACTGGCTCAGGTTCGTAACGGGGACGGCGTGGCTCAGCAACCACAACCGCAGATGTCGATTCCTCAGGCGCAAGCGGCTTGGGTTCAGGTTGTGCAGGCGGTGGCAGAAGTATCTGGCTCATAATGCGCTCGCTATCCCCAAAACTATTGCCCGCCGCGCTGCGGTCGCGGAGCGCATCTCTGCGCGCGGAAGACAGCTAAAATGGTCGCCCCTATTTTCTGGCGTGCTCAGTAACAAAAGGCATGCCCCTGCAAAGATACAGTGATAACAATGGCTATGAGGCACACCCCCAGACGAATAACACGCCCCCTTATACCGGTTATTCTACGGCAGATGCATCAGCGCCGTCAACCCCATGAGTTGATCTGCCGCGGAAGTGCGCTCTGGCGACGCTACCGGATACTTCCGATCAGTTCCATAAGTTGCGCCTGCTCGCGTGCTGCGTCCTGCACCGGTACCAGCAACACCAGCAGCTCATCTAATCCTTGCGCCAGCAGTTCGGTAAGTTGCTGTGCCACAGCAGCCCCATCGCCAAAGATCACCAGTGCACGTGCCAATGCATCGAGTCCCGTGCCATCGGCTGCTACAGGTAAGCCGGCATCGGCAAACATCCTGGCATAGAAGGGCAGGGCAGCATAGTGCTGAATGCGCTTACGCGCCGCATTCTGGACTGCCTGCTCGTCCTCGCTGAAGGCAACGAGGATATGCGCCACCAGTGGTGGCGCAGGACGGTTACCTGCTTCGGCGCCCGCCCGCAATGCAGGCAGAGCTTTATTCAACAGGTATGGGACGGGGCAGACCCAGGAGATTGCGCCATCGGCGATCTCACCAGCGAGGCGAAATGCGCCCGCACGTAGCGCTGAGATCAATATCGGTGTGCGTGCTGTGCGGAGCGCAGGGGTTTGGATATTGAAATAGGTGCCACGATACTCAACAAGGCCCTCCCACAGAGCTGCCCGTAGAACTGCCACATATTCGCGTAAGTGAGCCAGTGGGGCCGTCTGTCGCAGGCCATATACCCCCTCAATGGTGAGACGATGACTTGGACCCACACCCAGGCGCAGGCGGCCTGGCGCGATATCACTCACAGTCAACGCCTGCTGGGCCAGGATCAAGGGGTGGCGCGGATAGGTTGGCACAATCGCTGTACCCAGACGTATATGTGTCGTGCGTGTCGCCACAGCAGCAAACAGGGTCAGTGTATCCAGCGTCTGTGGCGATTGGGTCATCCAGACCTGCTCAACTCCAGCCGCCTCAGCAGCAGCGATCGCCCGCATTGCTGCTGCGGCCTCGCGTGCCTCAATCACCAGACCAATGCGTGCTCGCATGGATGGCTGGGAGCCTGCTAATGAAGCTGAAGGAGCAGGGGAGTGCTGGATATGCTCCGGGGAAGGCATGATAATAACGCTCCTTCTCGTAACAGAGTCCAATGGTTGCCAATGACAGAACTTACCCACTACCAGGCTGACTATGCATAGCCCATTATTCTCTCGCCAAAATATTGTATCATCTCGTGGGACAAGCGAAACAGGGGCCACAATCTGCCATGCAGATCGCCAGAAAGTCAGCGTGAAATGGCTATAGCACGGACAAAAGGAGCAGTATGACGGCAACGGTAGAACAGGAAAAAGCGACAGGGCAGACATCAGGCTCACGTGGAACAGCCTTCGTGCTGCTGGCGCTGGGCAATGTATTCTGGGCAGGTACCTATACCGCTGGCAAGATCGCCCTGCGCCAGCTTTCACCCATCGAACTCAACACCCTGCGCTTCACCATTGCTGCCCTGCTGCTTATGCCCGTACTGATCCGTGCTCGCCACCAGATACCGCTTGACCGCCGTTCGCTCTTCATGCTGGCGCAACTGAGCTTACTGGGATTCGTCCTCAACAAAATCTTCGAGTACACCGGTTTGGCACTCTCCACCGCCTCCGATGTTGCCCTGCTCATCGCCACCGAATCGCTCTTCACTGCCCTGCTCTCCTGGACCATCCTGCACGAGCGGGTGACGCGCTCCGGCGTCGCTGCCCTCATTATCGGGCTGGCTGGCGCTTACCTGATAGTTGAGCGTGGCTTCGCTCCCAACCTGGGTAGTGGTGGCAGCATGCGTGTCCTGGGAGACCTGCTGGTGATCCTTTCATTGCTCATCGAATCGGCCTATACCATTAAAGGCAAAACGGCGCTTGCCCAGTTATCACCGCTGCTCATCACCAGTGCAACCATCGTTGGCAGCCTCTTCTTCTGGGTACCGGCAGGCATCGCCGCCGTGGCCCACAGTGGCTGGCCCCACCTCTCACTCGTCAGCTCGCTCGCTGTCCTCTACATGGCGGTCATTGCCACTGTCATTGGCTATTGGCTCTGGTTCCGTGCCCTCTCGCTGGTCGACGCATCGGCGGCAGCTCCCACCCTCTTCATTCAACCGCTCCTTGGCGCGCTCATCGCCGTCTGGCTCCTGCATGACACACTCACGTGGGCAACCCTTCTGGGCGGCGCCCTCATCGTGGCGAGCCTGCTTCTGGTCGTCCGCGCCAGCCGCCAACCACCGCTAACTCCGCTCAGCGAGCCAGTGCCATAAAAGTGCCCCCCGGTTACAATGGCGCGGCAGTATGACTGTACCGGAAGGCTGGCTACAACATACTGGCATGTGATAGGAGATAGGAGATGGACAGGCAAAAGGACGGCGGGTAAAAGCTCTGGGCCTTGAAGCTAACGTCTCCGCAAGGCAAAGCTGTAGGAGGTGTTAGGATGAACGACACGCAACAAACCGGACCTGGCATGCGTGTCATTACGATTTCCCGTGAGTATGGCAGCGGTGGCGGTGAAATTGCTGCACGCCTTGCACGGCGCCTCGGCTGGCGTCTAATCGATCATGAAATCGTCGCGCAAGTTGCATACCGGACAGGTATCCCGATCAGCCAGGCACAGGCGCATGATGAGGTTGGCGAGAGTTTCATCGCCCGCATTCTTAATAGCCTCCAGTTTGGCGCGCCGGAGGGTCTCCCTGTTCCCCCACCCGAAACTGGTATCACGACACGGATTTACTATCAAACGCTCCAACAGATTATGGAACAACTGGCTGATGAAGGAGAGGTCGTCATTGTTGGCCGTGGCGGGCAGATTATCCTTCAGAACCGACGCGATGCGCTCCATGTTCGGATTGTAGCACCGTTCACAAAATGTGTGGCATATGTGGCTCGCCGTGAAGGGTTGAGTGAAGCAGCAGCACGGGCGCGCACCCTCATGAAAAATCGTGCCCGGGCACGCTACATACAGACGCTCTATCATCGCAATCATGACGATCCGCACCTGTACGATCTGGTCATCAACACAGGCATCATCGATCTGGAAGGCGCTGTTGACCTCATCTGTACAGCGCTGACGCATAAGGCCCGCATGCTCACCGTTCCCGAACCGGAGCTGGGACCAGCCGCCGGTATGACACGCTACCCAGGGCAGCCGGCAGATTTCCCTTTACCGCCATCCTAGTCCTGGTGCCGCTGCGCACCGGTACGACCTGTGAAGATCGATAACGCCTGTCCTGGCGAAGTCTTGCGTTGGCTGCGTTTGGTGGGAAAAGCTGATGATATCAAAGGGCCTGGCATACGGCAAACGATATGGGGCCTCGCCAAGAGCGGTGGGAGCATTTCAGGGTAGCTCGGTACCGGTATCAGTGTTTATCAGTGTTGCTTCAATGAACAGGTCAGGGCTCCCAAGAGAGTATCAGCGGATAGATTCGCTTGCTCTATGGACATTTCGCCGCTACTCTGGTATAATTAGTACCGCAGAGTATTCACCATTTTACAGCCGGGATCGCCATTGCGTACCTGGCCCCTGAGTCTTTGGCCCGACCATAGCGGCCCCTATAGGTACACGGACCCCGCGCCCCTTATAGGCGCACCGACTCAAAGGAGAGTAACCCCATGCAAAGGCTGGCACACTTCGCAGCGCGCCGTATCGCCCCAGTTCTCGCAGCGTTGGTTCTGTCTCTGCTCGTTTTTGCACCGGCTGTTGCGTCCACCCATCCTTTCCACGTCCACCCACATTTTGTCGGTCCTAAGACCTACTACCTGGCTCTCGGTGACTCACTGGCTTATGGTTACCAACCAGACTTCAATTGGGATGATGGCTACAACGATGATTTCTATGCCTATCTGCAAAGTACCGATGGCAACCTCTCGATCACCAACTATGCCTGCCCAGGTGAGACCAGTGTCAGTTTCCTCACTAATACCTGCCCTTTCAAGTTCCTGGTGAAAAACTGGTACTGGCCCTCACAGATGCAGGCTGCATTGAACTTTATCGCAGCCCATCCCGGACAGGTTAGCCCGGTAACGCTCGATATGGGGGCAAACGATCTGCTCAGCTGCTTTAGTAACGGCAACATTAACCAGAGCTGTGCCCAGCAAGCATTTACGAATGTTGAGCAGAATCTGCCAATTATCTATAGCAACCTGGTCTCAGCGCTCCATGGTCAGGGTGACTTGCTCATCATGGATTACTATGACCCCTACATCAGCCAGTATCCCTCCACAATCCCGTACGTGGAGCAGTTAAACCAGATCATCCAGACGGACGCCGCGCGATATGGCATCCCTGTTGTGGATATCTATCCGCAGTTCACCAGTGGTACCATCTGCTCATATACCTGGATTTGCAGCATCTTTAATGATGTCCACTGCAACGATACTGGCTATTCAGTGATCGCTGGCGACTTCGAGCAGCTCTATCCATATAGCGCACCGCATATGCATCCTGAGTACACGATTCCTCGCTCGCTACACCAGCATCTGACGCCACAGCAAATCCAGTACCTGCGCACGCACTTCTAGCCTGGAAGTATGGATATCCTGCCCTGAGTAGCCTCTTTTTGATAAAGTAACAGTCCAGTGAGGAGTGGGAGATAAAGCCCCTGCCCCAGAAAAGGGCAGGGGCCGCTTATTGAGTAGAAGCCGCTGTAGATCGGCGAGAGAACCAGATAAAGCGCTGCCAGCCAGAGCGGGTGAATGAATCTACCTGCCCTGGGTGGCTTCTCGTAGCCGCGCGGCGATCATCGCTGGCGGGCGGGCGAACCTGCCGACGCGACTGACCACACACACCGTGTTTCCTCAATTCAGCTGCAGCTTCCAGCTCCTTAATAAGGGCCAGGAATAAGGACCAGGAGGATGTCGTGACCGAGCCTCAGCATCTAATCGTCTTGGTACTTGGCATGCTAGGACATAGTGGTGCATAGGCGGCACAATGGCCTGCTTTGTTGTATCCTTTGAGCATGGTTCAGATGCTTGTGATTTAAGCCGCTTTACGAAATCGAGCCGAGGGAGCATAACCCATGCGGGAGAGAATCAATCGTGACATTCGCCGGCTGGTTAATGTGCTCATCGTCATCTTTGTTGCACTGAGCGCCGTCGCTGCCTATATTCAGGTGAGTAACCGGGCGTTCTTCAACGGCCCTGTGCTGGCTCAGGGTCCCTATGCCCCCCTCAGTTGCCCACCAAAAGCAGTCCCGCTGCGCGGTACCATCTACGACCGTAACGGTATCTGGCTGGCCAGGACGGTCCCCGATCCCAATGCCACCTGTGGCTATCGCCGCGTCTACAATCCCGTGGCCGTCCAGGCTGGCCTTGGCCCTCTGCTTGGCTATTTTAGCTACAAGTATGGCACAGCGGGTATTGAGGCAACCTATAACGATCAGCTTGCTGGTATCGAATACAGCACAACTTTACAGGATTTTGAAGCACGGTTGCTCCATAAGCCTCGCTATGGTGCCGATGTCTATCTGACTATCGACCTGCGGCTCCAGGAAGCAGCAAATAATCTCTATAATCAGTCCGCCCTGGAGGGCGGTGTCTGTCAGCCACCTGGCAGCAATCCACCTGGCGCTCTTATCGTCGAGGACCCCAGCACCGGCGAGATTCTCGCGTTAGTGAGCCGACCCGCGTACGATCCCAATAGGATTGACGATCCCGCCTACTGGCGGCAAATTACCAGTGACCCTGATGCCCCGCTGCTCGATCATGCCACCCAGGGCCTCTATGTTCCCGGCTCGACCTTCAAGACCGTCACGCTGGCCGCTGCGCTCGATACCGGTTTGGTCTCGCTGGGTACTACCTTCAGCCGTAACCAGGCGATATACTTCACAGTGAACGGCCAGCACCTGGTATGGAGCGATTATTTCAACGACTGGCGAGGTGTGGTATCGTTCCCGCTCTCAGTCGAGGCAGCATACGCCTATAGTGATAACATCGCCTATGCTCGCCTGGCTGTACAGATGGGCGCGCAAACATGGCTCAACTATGTCGGCCGGTTTGGCATCGCTATCCCTGGCCGCAATGTGCCGCCCGTGCCTTTTGATGCCCCTTATACGCAGAGCCGCGCTTATAATCCGACTACTGATGGTCAGCCAACAACCTTCGATGCCAACCTGCTCGCATCGAGTGGCTTCGGCCAGGGCCAGCTTCTCATCTCTCCCTTAACTATGACTGAGATCACCAGTGCTGTCGCGGCCAATGGCGTCCTGTGGGACCCGCACGTCGTCTGGAAGGTGGTGCCTCATGGTGTCAATCCTAACGATGTAGCACCGGTATCGCCCGTGATGTATGGCGGGGGGCCCGTTTTCAGCGCACAGACCGCTGCCAGCATTCGCAGAGCGATGTGGGCTGTGGCGACCTATGGTACAGGGGCAGCAGGTCTCCAGCGCAATGGTGTCTATCCCTATCAGACATTTGTATATATGGGGGGCAAGACCGGTACTGGCCAGCTCCACAGCGGACTGCCGCAGGCGTGGTGGATCTCCCTTGCGCCGGACGACCAGGCCCCTGGTGGCGGACCGGCCCGGCTTGTCATCACCATCTCCAAGGAGCATAGTGGTGAAGGCGCCTGCCAGGTATGGGTTGCCAACGACCTCTACCAGTATGCCTTTGATCACCACCTCGCCCCTTCTGGCTAGACAAGAGCCGGTCGGCCCGCAGGATGCCATCTACGATGCTGGCACTCATCAACAGCGATAAATTGCTGCGTCTGGTGGCCTACCTGGTCGTCACATGCGCCTCAAAAGGCTGTGGCTCGCCGATGCGCCCATCGGACCATGCGATGTAGAGCGTGGCTCCCGTATAGGGGGCACCCGGCGTGGCAATCACATCGTTATCAGTGTAGTCCCCGAAGTTAGGGATGATGTCCGACGAGGTGTTGGTCCAGTCGCTGGCAACCGTGGTCACCCGCATGTTATGCGCCGGCGTCCGCGTTGTGCGCGGGTTAACGTTAAGCGCCGCGAAGACATTGGTGAGCGCTGTAGTCGGCGACGAGCGCTCATACCATGAAACGTTCAGATTACCCGCGGCATTAACGTTACGCAGGGCTGGTAGGAAGTGCAGGCCACCGCTCGTATCGCTATTGAGCCGCACCGGTACGCTCTGTACCGGTGTGAGGCTTGCCAGATCAAAGCTCTGCAAGAAGATATCCCCCAGCACGTGCAGGCTCGCATCGTTCCAGACCATGCTCACCGTTCCCGCCTGATCGCTCACTGCCAGGCGTGGAAAGTCATTCGCGGGGAAGCGATTATAGCCGGGAATAAACGCCGCGTCCAGCGAGACGACGCTGACGGACGTGGTAGCGGCAGGAGCACTACAGGGTGAGGTTGGCGTCAGCGTCAGACAGGAGAAGGGCACGTATGCCAGCACGTTCGCTGTCGGTATGGAGTTACAAGGCGCGCCGGTCAGGAAGTTTGTTGCCCAGTTGAACTCATAGCCTGTGTACACATCGCCGGTGGCGATATCTACCGCCGGGTATGCGCCCTCATTCTCGCAGGTAGGACCTGGAGCCACGATAAAGTATGGGGTGCCCGTGCCCCCTGGAGGCGCCGGTATACCACCTTCACAGACCGGCGCACCCGGTGTGCCACCGGCCGGCCCAATTCCGCCGCTGGGCGTGCCAATGTCGCACACAGCCAGCTCAATCTGCCCTTCCGTCTGGCCGCCCGAGAACCCAAACTCTGTATAGGCTACATATAGCCGGCCGTGTGCAGGATCGATCGCCAGAAAGTCTTTATCAAGGAAGCTACAAGTAGGATAGAAGGTGCAGTCTGTGCTCGCTGTGATGATCGTCGGCTGGCCACAGCTAAGCGTCGCCGCTGTGCCGGTCCCGGTCGCCTGGCAAGCGGCCATCGCCAGATAAGAGACACCGGTGAAGGTCGGGCTGTCGTACAGGCTGCTGATATAGAAGTAGGCTGTGCCTCCAGGTGCCCATGCTGCGACGCTCGGGTCGCCAAAATAGACATCTGTCGCGCAGTTCGTGTTCGGCAGGCCGCCCTCATCTACGAAAGACTTGCCACCGTCAGCCGAAAAACCAAAGCCGGTCAGCTCCTCTTTATTCTGCGGTGAGGGACAGGGGGAGAAGAACCCGGTAGCATCATTCCATGCCTCAACAACATAAGGCCCGACACCAGCGATGGAAACTTCAGATTGCCCATAAACCTGCACTCCGGATGGCGTGCGATCCTCAGCTGGATTGGCAGCGTCTACATTAAAGCTGGACTTTGCGTTTCCAGCGCTTGATGATGATCCGCCATTGGGCTGAGGTCCGAAGCACCACATCTGAGCCCCGGACGATGCCTGAATACTTTTGCCAAGCCTGCTGCAAAATAGATTGTTGTTTGTGGTAGATGGGGCCCGCATAGAGAGAGGACTGTGCGCCTGTGCCCCGCTGGGAACAAGTACCAGTGCCAGCAGTCCCAGGGCAGGCAGCAGCCGAATCGCCCGGCGTATGGGCCAGGATGCAGAGATGCAACGATGCATGGGACACAACCTCCTTATCGTTCTCCAATTCTGCTCCCGTCAAGACGTGGCCTGGACGTCATTGACAGTTTGCCTGGCCGGTGGGGCCATGTCCCGGCAGAGCCAGCGCGACGCTCTCAATGGGGCACAAGCTGCGTCCTGATCGCAGGGTAAAACACCAGGAAAAGGGCTACGAGAGATCGCGACACTGAACGCACGAAGAGACGCCAACGCTACGAGGCCAATCAACGGTGAAATCAAGAGACGCTATCGCTGCCGCCCGCTGAGAGCGTGGTGGCAAACCGGTCACACGCAACTGTTGCCTGATCACTGCGCCAGAGAGCATATCATACGGCGGCGCCAAAATCAAACCGGTGCATTTGTCTGCACCAATGCAACCACCTCGGCGGCGCAACCCCAGGAAAGCGTGATCCCTGCGCCGCCATGGCCGTAATTGTGGATCAGGAGACGCTCTGGAGTGGGCCGTTCTCCTTCTACACGCACGGTTGTGCGCACCGGGCGCAGGCCACAAACAACATCCAGAATATCAGCTGCGGTAATCACGGCAAACTCTGGGGCAAGTTTGGCACAGCCGCGCAGGATCGCCTGGGTATCGTCAGCGCTGATCGCCGTGCTCTCGTTGTGTTCCTGGTCTGTGCCGCCGAGCACAATATCGTGTGTTCGGGGAACAATGTAGCTCACCTGGCCAGGAATCTCGTCATCCAGTAGGACGCGGCGAAAGCCATTATGCCTGATGCGCACGATCTGTCCACGCGATGGATAAAGATCGACATCGTGGACCAGTTCACGGGCGCCTAGACCGCTACAGTTCACCACCACCGTGCTCTGCGCGAACGCTTCCGCCAGATCGACGACCGTCCGCTGCACGATCTGCCCGCCCTGGCTCTGAAATATGCGCATCAGGTAGTCTAGATAGATGCTCGTATCAATGACTGGCGCCGTGAAGACATAGCCATCCGCATAGCCCGGCGGGAGTTCATCGGAACGAGCATGCCGCACGTGCTCCACCGCGGTTGCCCACCAAGGATCCGGACTCAGTGCTCGTTTGACCTCCAGCACACTGGCCATAATGACTCCGCTATCTGCAACCGACTGGAACTGCTTGAACACCCGATATGCCTCTGCACTCCAGGCCGTCACCTTGTCCGTCGGGTAGGCTTTGTAGGGATACCATACGGCTGCAGCGACATTCGAGGTGGTATGTGGCGGCAGATCCCTTGCCCAGATGCTCACGGCATAGCCAGCCTGAAGCAGGCGCAATCCGGTCGTGAGCCCGGAGACGCCACAGCCGATAACGACGATGTTCATATAGCCATCACCTACAAACTATTACAGCCATAGGCCAGTGACAGGCCAGTGCATTGCCTGTTACTGGCCCGTACTTCCTGCTCAAAAGCAGCGCACATAGCGCGCGATAAAGCCTTTAAGGGCGGCGATATAGCCCTGGGGATCGTATCGATAAGCTCCGCAGTGGCTATCACTATCTACAAAGTACGTTTCCAGCGGTATATGGCTAGCTTGCGCCGCAATAGCAATACGCCGTGCGTGCTCAATGGATATCAGCGGATCATGGCGCGCGTGAATCAGCAGAACCGGGATGTATCTCGCCCGCTGTACGTGCTCCCAGCGCCGAAAGCTGCTGTCAGGGCGCATGCACAACGCGCAGCGATAGCGCAGGCGGAAGATAATCTCGCTGACCACAACAGTGGCACGCGCTAAAGCGGGAAAGCCAGCGCGCAGGTAACAGAAGGGCCGCCCCCATGTAGCACCAGCCATCGCTAGTTTCCTGCTGACGAGTTGAACGAGGATCTCATCGAGGCGAGCATAAGGGCTATCAGCAACAATGGCAGCGACCTCCGGGCGTGGCCGAGTAAGCAGTGCTACCGCTGCCCCCATGGAGAAGCCGTGGATGAGAACCTTGCCAGGAAGCGTCTCCGGTTGCTGTGCTGCCACATCCAGCGCTGCTTCCAGATCATGCACCTCAACATTGCCACCACTAATGATGGCGTGCTCGCTCTCACCATGTCCGCGAAAGTCGAACAGCAAAATGTTGTAGCCATGTGCATACTCGAGCGCCGCAACTGCACGCAAATGGGTACGATCTACCCGATAACCATGGCATATGACAATGGTTGGCGCCGGTTGCGGTTGGGCCCAGAAATCGCCGCAGAGACACGGGCCACCGGATGCGCGGAAGGAGAGCCTGCGCTGCATACAGGCCGGTGGCTCCAGTTCAGGGTCTGGTCGTTCCCATCCATCCCATAAAAGATCGGCTCCGTCCAGAGGCACACCGGGACATGACAGCTCTGCAACGAAGCGATGCGCGAGCGCCACCAGGCCGCTTGCCGCGGCAACTCCCAACATCATAGCGCTTGATATAGCGCTTGCCAGCCACCAATGGTACTTCACCATCATCACATGCCTCCACCACCGCCAGCGCGAGAGCTCACATATAAGATCCCTTCGCCAGTTTGAGATACAATCGCGCCAGAAAGTTTCACCTAAGGAGATAGCGATCCTGCTATATGCTCTCTGCGTTTGCTATCGTTCAGCCCCGCGATTGCTTCATAGCGACGACGCTTCCGCTGCTGATTGCTTCGCTGCACGCTCGGCCATTGTCTGACGCACACCCTCTGGGAGGGGTTGACCTTGCGCCGGCTCCTGGCCTAGCAGCCGCTGCATGTCAATAGCGTTGACCACCGCATAGTTGCGGTTGTTGTTGTTCAGCAACACATGGACCTCGCCCGACGTGCCCAGCCGCTCAGCCACACTCGCGATACGTGGTGCCCACTCGGCCAGCTCCTGCTCAGAGTAAAGATAGTCGAAGCGCTCGCGGCTTGACTTCAAGTCTTTCGCATACCATGTCTGCCGGTTGCGGCCATGGAAGCGAAAGATGGCCAGATGGGGGTTGGTGACGAGCACCACTGGCGGCACTGATCCCGATCCAAGCTGCGGCTGGTCCACCACTGTGTAGGCCAGCTCGTGATCGCGCAGCGCGGCAGCCGTGTTATCGCAGTTACGACCCTCGAGCCACGAGCGATGGCGAAACTCCACCGACAGCCAATCGTCCGGCAGTAGTTCACGTACCGTCCCCAGATAGTCCAGGTTCTCGCGACTGTAGGTGAACCATGGCGGGAACTGGAAGTGAATAGCACGCAGTTTACCGGCCTTGCGTAACGGCGCAACCATCTCGCTAAACGCCGCGAATGTTTCGGCGCGTGGCTCAACTGGCTTGCCATTGTCATCACGCTGGTGCCAGGTCATCTCGCCATAAGCCTTGACATTGAATACAAAACCTGATGGCGTGCGCTCGGCCCAGAGCTGAAAATTACGTGCTGGTTGCAGCCGATAGAATGTTGAATCTACCTCTACGATTGGAAAGAACCGGGCGTAGTAACTGATGCGCTGCGCCTTCATATCTGCCCTATCATACTCCGGTGGATAAAAATCGCTATGGTCGCTCCAGTTGCAGGTGCCCACAAGCACACGGGCAGTATCCTGGTGTGAGGTTGCTGACATAGAGGGATCCTCCAGAAACGCTTTGAACGACCAACGGGTTCCCATGTACCCAGTATGCCATTCTTTGTGAGCGCACCGCTAGCGGTGATGGCGAAACATGGCGGCCAGAACACCAAAAAATGATGGGCGCTGATGGGGTATCTTATCAGCGCCCATCACATGCATCTTCCTGGTGCATCCAGCTTACCGGACCGCCTCAACCAGCTGCGGCTGCGGCTTGATGCTGATGCGCTTGGGCTGGGCGTGCTCTGCAATGGGGATCATCAGCGTCAGCACGCCATGCTCATAACTGGCTTCAATGCGGTCGCTCACGATGTCCTTGGGCAGTGTGAACGAGCGAGCAAAGCTACCGGTGCCGATCTCGTGGATCAGCAACGTGCCCTGCTTCATCTCGTCCTCCGTAAATGGGGCAGGGATATTGCCCCGGATGGTGATCGTCTGATCCTGCGCCGTAACCTCAACATCTTCTGGCTTCAGGCCCGGCAGCAGGACCTTCACATAATAGCGCCCATCGCGCTCCAGCACCGCAACCGGCAGGGTCGAACCGCCACCGAGCAATGTGCTCGGCCGGACAAAGGCCTCATTGAACAGGCGGTTCATCGCATCGCGCAGAGAGAATACCTCAGTAAAGGGATCACTCCAACGCATCAACATACGAATCACCTCCTATTCAATGATGTGATCTCGACCCCACCATCGGCGGGGCCCGGAGTCTTATCGCTCCTACCACTTATATTTAGATCACATCAAAAAGAATTTGTCAAGAGTTTTGAGTATAATTTTGTCAATATTTTCATATAGATCGAATGTGATATAATGTTTAGCACGCTACAGCGGCAATTGAGGGCATGGACCTTTTATCTCTGTCCCGATTCCCCAAGGCTGGCCTGGCAGATGCCATCCCCATGGTGGCACCTGTCGGTGCTGTATCACTGTTGTGGCGAATGATTGAGCTTAGCGATGGGTCAGGTCTCTATCCGATTCTATGCAGAGCTGAACGACTTCCTGCCGTTAGAGAAACGGCAGGTTCCATTTACTCATCCTGCCGATGGACGTACCACGATCAAGGATCTGATCGAGGCACTGGGCGTGCCCCATACCGAAGTGGACCTCATCCTGGTGAACGGCGAGTCAGTCGGGTTCTCCTACTTGGTCCAGAACGGCGATCGGATCAGCGTCTATCCCGTCTTCGAGTCCTTCGATATCACGCCGCTCCTGCAGGTCCGGCCCCAGCCGCTGCGCGAAATCCGCTTCGTCCTCGATGTCCACCTGGGCAGGCTGGCGGCATACCTGCGGATGCTTGGTTTTGATGCCCTCTATCAGAACGATTATGATGACGACGTGCTCGTCCGCCTCTCAACCGCCGAGCGCCGAACCCTCCTGACCAGGGATCGCAGCCTGCTCAAGCGCAATGCGATCACCCACGGTTACTATGTGCGTGAGACGCGCCCGGTGCAGCAACTGGTCGAGGTCCTTCAGCGCTTCGACCTGTGCGGCGCCATTGCGCCATTCCAGCGCTGCCTGCGCTGCAATGATCTGCTGGAGCCGGTTGCCAAAGAGACTATTGCTGATCTCTTGCCTCCCAGGACCCGAATCTCCTTTAACGAGTTCCATATCTGCCGCACGTGCGACAAGATCTACTGGAAAGGCTCCCACTATCAGCGCATGCTCCAGCTTATCGAGCGCCTGCGGCGCGGTGATACAGAGCCTGTCCCCCATGAAACTCAGTAGCTATCTGGTACAGCATCAATCCACCAGGGCTATCGAGACTTGCTCATCTCACCCTACCTTTACCGACGGCCGCTCTCGCTGGTAGCGCTTGACTGGCGTCAGGACAATCGGTGCCAGCGGTGGCGCACCAAATGCTGCGCGCCGTCGCTCCTCAGGCGCGCGGCCGTAGGTTGTGGTGCGCTGCATTGGCACACGCCCGATGGAACGAATGATTGCTTCCATCTGCTCGGGCGGTAGCTCCTGGCCATGCGACGCGCCCGCTGCACGGCTGATGCTCTCGTTCATCAACGTGCCACCCAGGTCGTTCGCACCTGCCTGCAGGCAGACCTTGACGCCCTCAATACCCATCTTTACCCAGGAGACCTGGATATTTGTGATGTATGGGTGCAGGACCAGACGTGCTACTGCATGCATCAAAACCGCCTCGCGGAAAGTCGGACCTTTGCGCGCCCGCCCTTTTAAATAGATGGGCGCTTCCATATGGACAAACGGCAGCGGCACAAACTCGGTGAACCCGCCTGTCCGTGCCTGCAACGTGCGTAACCGCAGCAGATGCCGTGCCCAGTGGACCGGTCGCTCAACGTGCCCATACATGATCGTTGCCGTGCTCCGGAAGCCAGCTTTGTGAGCCTCCTCCATCACGTAGAGCCACTGGTCCGTCTTGATCTTATCCGGGCAGATGATGGCGCGAACCTCGTCATCGAGGATCTCTGCCGCTGTGCCTGGCAGCGTACCCAGCCCCGCCTCGCGCAAGCGCACCAGGAACTCTGGCACACTGATGCCCAGCGTCTGCGCGCCCTGCCATACCTCGAGCGGCGAGAAGGCATGGATATGCATCTCAGGAATAGCTGCTTTGACGGCGCGACATATCCTCAGGTAGGTCTCACCGGTGTACTCCGGGTGGATACCGCCTTGCATACATACCTCGGTCCCGCCACGGGCCCATGCTTCCTCGGCACGGCGCACGATCTCTTCGATGCTCAGATCGTAGGGGATGCCACGCAGGTTCTCGCTGAGCTTGCCCTTAGAGAACGCACAGAACTGGCAGCGGAAATAGCAGATGTTCGTATAGTTAATATTGCGGTTGACGACATAGGTCACAACATCGCCGTTGACGCGCCGGCGCAGATCGTCAGCAGCGGTGCAAACAAGAGCAAACTCTTCGCCACGTGCCTGAAACAGCCGCACGATCTCCGTCTCCGTCAGCTCGTTGCCCGCGCTTGCCTTTGTGAGAATCGCCTCCAGCTCGGCCCTTACCCGCTGGCCCATCACCGGCGTAAGCCCACTTCCATTGGGTGAGGAAGAACGCAGCGCTTCTTCCTCTGCTGCTCGACCACTTCCTGTATCTCGATGGGAGGCTTCTTCAGCAGAGGACCATCCGTTACGCCGCGCCATCCCCAACTCCGCTACCTTTTGCAGAGAAGGACGCAGGGGTAGATCTGCCGGGATGGGCATCTGTGCGCCCGGTGACCAGGCATCTATCCGTGCATAGCCATCGCTATCAATGGCCTGGAGCACATACGGCGCCATTGCCTTGTCCTGCCAGCGTGCCACATCGTGCGCGTATTCAGGGTAGACTGCTAGCCGCTCAACCAGCAGCTTGCCGGCAGCAGCCGTCTCGGCACGTAAGGCATCCAGATGGGGCCAGGGCGCTTCAGGATTGACATAATCAGGAGTGACCGGTGAAACGCCGCCCCAGTCGTTGAGGCCAGCGGCTATGAGTTGCCGGTAGGTAGTGGGGCTGAGGTTAGGCGGTGCCTGAATGTTCATCGCCGGCCCAAAAATCAAACGTGCCACGGCGATTGTCCAGCGCAGGTCGTCCAGATCGGGCTCCGGCGCGTTGGCCATGCGCGTGCCGGGCTTGGCACGGAAGTTCTGGATAATAATCTCTTGAATATGCCCGTAGCGCCGGTGCAGTTCACGTAAGGCCAGCAACGATTCCACGCGCTCACGCCGCGTCTCACCAATGCCAATAAGGATACCAGAGGTAAAAGGCACTTGCAGCTCGCCAGCCAGCCGTATGGTCTCCAGACGGATAGCAGGACGCTTATCTGGCGAGCCATAGTGCGGTCCTCCCCGCTCACAGAGCCGCTCGGACACACTTTCAAGCATGATTCCCTGCGAGACGGACACACGCCGCAACATGGCAATATCTTCTGCTGTCATCACTCCAGGGTTCATGTGAGGGAGCAGACCAGTCTCTTTGAGGACGAGATCGGCAACCTCAGCCAGATATTCCAGGGTGGTGCAATGTCCCAGTTCTGCCAGCTCCTGCCGGGCCACTTTGTAGCGGAGTTCCGGCTTGTCACCCAGAGTGAACAGCGCTTCTTTGCATCCGGCTGCTGCGCCAGCGCGGGCAATGGCCAGAACCTCATCACGCGTGAGGTATGCCCGCTCGCCACGCCGTGGCGGGCGAGCAAATGTGCAATAGTGACAGACGTCACGGCAGAGCTGGGTGAGCGGAATAAACACCTTGCGTGAGTACGAGATCAGATTACGATGGCCCCGATCCCGCAGGTCCGCAGCAACTGCTAACAGCATCGGCAGGTCTGCCTCATCTGCCAGTAACCGTGCCTCCGCATCTGAGAGTTCGTATCCATCCTCAATTTTCTTGATCGCCATCTGTAGCTCTTCTTGCATGACTCAGCTCCCTCGATGATCTGGCACACCAACAACTCCTTCAATACTATACCATAAAGCCCATCTCCGGAAGAGGAACCTGTTGCTCTTGACAATACAGCACAGGCCAGTGCTTATTATAGCTAAAAGGCGCAATCTCTGCCGAAGAACGCACCTGGAGCAGGCAACTGTCGATCAATCCCATTGTGGGCATATCGAAGGGAGCGGTATCGCTGAATTGTGGGAAGGGAAGCGAGGTGCTGCATGAATATTGGGGCGCTGCTGACGAAAGTGAGCCGGATTCACGGCGAGCGGCTGGCGCTGCAGTATGGGGAGCAGCGGCTGACGTATGCGGCGTTGCAGCGGCGTGTGGGGCAGTTGGCGCAGGCGCTGTGCCAGCTGGGGGTGTGCCGCGGGGACCGGGTGGCGATGGTGCAACGCAACGGGCCGGCGCTCTACGAGACGTTGTTTGCCTGTTTTCGCATAGGGGCGGCGGCGGTGCCGATCAACGTGCGGTTGCACCCGGAGGAAGTGGCGTTCATCTGCCAGGACAGTGGGGCGCGGGTGCTGGTGGCGACGAGTGAGCAGGCGGCGGCGGTGAGGCGGGCGCGGGAGGTGGTGGCGGAGCTGCAGGTGGTGGGGGTAGGGGGCATGGCGGGTGCGCTGGATTACGAGGGGTTGCTGGCGGCGGCGGAGCCGCTGCTGAGCGATGCGGAGGTGAGGCCGGATGATCTGGCCTGGCTGTTTTACACGTCGGGGACGACGGGGCGGCCCAAGGGGGCGATGCTGACGCACCGCAATCTGCTGGTGATGACGATGAACTATTATGCGGATGTCAGTTCGGTGACGCCGGAGGATGTGGTGTTGCATGCGGCGCCGTTGACGCACGGCAGCGGGTTGTATGGGCTGCCGGCGCTGGCTAAAGGGGCGGCCAACATTATTCTGGACACGCCCAGTTTTGATCCGGCGCGGGTATTTGAGCTGATTGAGCGGTGGCGGGTGAGCATTATTGCCTTTTTGGCGCCGACGCAGATCAAGATGCTGCTGGGGGGGCCCTATGGGGCGTATGATCTGAGCAGTCTGCGTTGCATAGCCTATGGGGGGGGTCCGATGTACGTAGAGGATCTGAAGCAGGCGGTGGGGGTGTTGGGGCCGGTGCTGGTGCAGATTTATGGGCAGGGGGAGGCGCCGATGACGATCAGCTATTTGCGGCGGGAGGAGCATCTGACGGGGGGGGATATGGCGGCGGAGCGGCGGCTGGCGTCGGCGGGGGTTGCGCGGACGGATGTGGAGGTGCGGATTGTGGATGAGGCGGACCGGGAGGTGGGGCCGGGGGAGGTGGGGGAGGTGGTGGTGCGTGGGGAGATAGTGATGGCGGGTTACTGGAACCAGCCGGAGGCGACGGCGGAGGTGTTACGGGGGGGGTGGTTGCACACGGGGGACATAGGGATGATGGATGAGCGGGGCTATCTCTATTTGTTGGACCGCAAGAAGGATCTGATCATTAGTGGGGGCAATAACATTTATCCGCGGGAGGTGGAGGAGGTGTTGCAGCGGCATCCGGCGGTGTATGAGGTAGCGGTGATAGGGGTGCCGGACCCGCTGTGGGGGGAGAGTGTCCACGCGGTGGTGGCGTTGCGGCCGGGGCAGGTGGTGACGGAGGAAGAGTTAATCGCTTTTTGTCGGGAGCATCTGGCCAGCTACAAGAAGCCACGTTCGGTGGAATTTGTGGCGGAGCTGCCCAAGAATGCGTATGGTAAGATACTGAAGCGGGAGTTGCGGGAGCGGTACTGGCAGGGACGGGAGCGGCGCATCTAGGCCCGCACCAGATCGCAATAGCAAGAAGGAGCATCGTCCATGGCGCAATACACCTTTGGCTACAAAGCGTCCGCAGAACAGTTCGGTCCCCGAGACCTCCTGGAGTTTGCCGTTCATGCCGAAGAAGCAGGATTCGATTTCGTCGTCGTGAGCGACCACTTCCAGCCATGGCGCCATACCGATGGCCATGCGCCGTTCGCCTTTACCTGGCTTGGTGCCCTGGCTGAACGAACCAGACGGATCCAGATCGGCACCAGCGTTGTGACACCGCTCTTCCGTTACCACCCGGCCATCGTCGCTCAGGCGATGGGCACACTCGCACAACTTGCCCCTGGTCGGGTTTTCCTCGGCATCGGCACCGGCGAATCCATGAATGAGGTCCCCCTCGGCTTCGAATGGCCCGGCTTCAAAGAGCGCCATAGCCGACTCCAGGAAGCTATTATACTCATGCGGCGTCTCTGGACTGAGGATTTTGTCACCTTTGAAGGCCGCTACTACCGCACACGAAACGCAACAGTATATGATAAGCCGCCTGGCCAGCTCCCTATCTATATCGCTGGCACCGGCGGGCAGGCGGCAAAGCTGGCTGGCGCCACTGGCGATGGCTTCATCTGCACCAGCGGCAAACCAATGGAACTCTACCGCGAAACGCTGCTCCCGAAACTTGTGGAGGGCGCTACGCAGGCTGGCCGCGATCCAGCAACAATCGAGCGGATGATCGAGATGAAAGTCTCCTTCGATACGGACCGGCAGCGTGCCCTCGCAGACACGCGCATCTGGGCCGCACTGGCGCTAACCCAGGAGGAGAAGGTCGGCATCGAGGACCCGCGCGAGCTGGAACGGCTGGCCGCTGAACTCCCGCTTGAGCGAGCGGCCAGCCGCTGGATCGTTTCCAATGACCCGGACGAGATAGTTGCCCGGATCGCCCCCTACCTGGAGCTGGGGTTTACGCACCTTGCCTTCCATGCACCGGGGCCAGATCAGCGGCGCTTCCTTGATCTCTATGCCAGGCATGTATTACCCAGGCTCCGTACCTGGCGTCCCACGTCGCCGGGCAGCTAATGCAGTTTTAGCAGTTGAGGCTGTCGTTGCCGCGTCTGAAGATCTCTCTTGTATACTGTGAGAGAAGAGAGCACCCTGCACAGGTAAAAGCTAAAACGATCATATGCCACATTCAGTGTGATAAATCGCTAGGTGAACAGTAGAATCTGTGATTGGGTGATATACCTATCTTGACAAAGGTATCTGCCATTCTTATACTTTATCCATAAGCATCCAGTCTAAACTGTTTGTAATTTTCTACTGGAATGGCCTGAACTGCTGCCTTTGCCACAGTTGTATCTGTACCTATCGGTAAACTTTTTCCATCCTATGGGCTGATGGCGGGCGGCAATGGTAATCAGGACGACTGTCGTTAGTGTTTCCGTATATTGCTGTGAAAGGGGGAACGTCAATGGAGTTTTTAGAAGCAGTGGGCAAGCGACGGAGTATTCGCTGGTTCAAGACGTGGGAGCCGGTGCCGCGGGAGAAGGTGCAGCGCATTTTGGAGGTGGTGCGGCTGACCACCTGTCCAGGCAACCTGCAGCCCTGGCGGGCGGTGGTGGTAGAGCGGGACCAGCTGGACGCCAAGTTGCGCGACCAGCTGCTGGCGTGTGACAACTGGCAGGGGGCCCACACGCAGGCGCCGGTGTGGATCTACTGGTATGCGGACCCGGAGGGGGCGCGGCCGGAGACGTTTGCCAACCGGACGAAGGAGCTAGTGGATTTTGGGGCGTTGCCGGCGGCGTACGGGTGGAGCAAGCAGGCGATTGACAGTGCGATATTTCAGGGGGAGACGATGCCGGCGGGGATGCCAGCGATCAATGAGCTGCTGCATGGGTTGCCCTATGAGACGAGTGCCAATGTAGCGTATGCGGAGACGGTGGGGGCGTGTGCGGTAGCCACGTTGGCGGCGGTGAATGAGGGGTTAGGGACGTGTCTGCACATGATAGCGGCGCCGAGCAAGCAGGAGGAGGTGAAGCGGTTGCTGGGGGTGCCGGCGCATTTTGTGCCGGTCTGGTTGCAGCTGGTGGGCTATCCGGCGGAGGATCCGGATGCTGGGGGGGTGCGGCCGCGGCTGCCGTTTGCGCAGACGTATGCGTATATGCGGTGGGGGCAGCCATATCCGCGGGATGAGCGGGTGGTGGCGGAGCTGGAGGCGGCGGGGCTGCCGCAGCCGACGGAGCAGCCCAAGCCCAGTCGCTTTGAGGAGCTCAAGTACCTTGCACGCATGTTCGGCTATCCCGTATAATATACCCGTATAAAAAGTTAGTGGCAGCGCGTAAGCGGGGCTAGGTGTCAGATTGGAGTGGGCAGTGCTTCAGTGCTGCCCATCTCCGTTCACAGGAAGGAGTCATTAGTGAGCGCCAGTCAAGATATTCCGGCCCAGTCGTTTTCAGACATGCGCACGTATCAATCTGTCCAGCTCTGGATGGACACGGTCAATAGTATGTTTCATCTAAGCGAGAAGGAGTGGGATGGCCGGCTCCAGGTTCTGCAACAGTTCTGCGCAGCTGAGGGCAAGGATCCAGATATGATCATTGCCGAGGCTCGCGGCGACCGTGCCGGGAAGATTGACTATATGCGGCGCCTCAAGCGCTTCGTGAAGACGTTGACAACCAATCCCACGCTGATGCACGACTACGAGAATATCGTGCGCAGCTTCTTTATCAACAATGGTGCGCGGGTTGTCACCAAACCCTATACTGATGTATACCAGCGCAATGCTGTGACTGAATAATCCCATCAGTGCCATAAATAGATTGTAGTAGCGATTGTCTCGGCAGAATACCACCTTAAGATAAGATAGGTGCTCTAGGCTGTTGCAGGTGGTATATAATAGCGAGCCATAAAGATGGGGAGGGTTTTTATGCCCAAATATGTCATCGAGCGCCGGATTCCAGACGCTGGAAAACTCAGCGCCGCAGAGCTCCAGGCAATCGCCCAGAAGTCGAATAGCGTGCTCCATGAGCTGGGCCCGGAGATCCAGTGGGTACAGAGCTATGTCACCGATGACACGATCTACTGCGTCTACAATGCGCCCAATGCTGAGATGATTCGGGAACATGCGCGCCGTGGCGACTTCCCAGTTGACAAAATAACGGAGGTGCGCTCGATCATTGACCCAACTACTGCTGAGTAAACACGTTCCCTGCTCCGTCGCGGCCGGCCAGTTGGCCTGATCGGGTTCCTATAGTCCAACATGGCTAAAGCTAGTTCTGTGCTCCATCGCCAGCCTGGGGAGGTTATTGATGCTGAGCTTTGTCCATCCGCTCCCGCAAGACTTGAAGTATGGCCTCCGCTTGCAGGAGGTTCCGGAGCAAGAGGTGATCCCGGCAGCATATCACTGCCCGCACTCAGCAGTTGTTGTGCCTAGCATTGACTGGCCTCCCACGGCACCGCGCCCGGTATTTGCAGCGCTCGCTGGCCCGGAGGTAGGAATGACACCGGCCGAGGCCTGGGAGTCAACCGTTGCGTTCTTGTATGGCTGTGAATGGGTGGCTATGGCCCTCAAACGGCATTTCCAGCACCCCCTTCTGTATACCGATGCTCCTGCCTATGCCAGAACGATATGTGGTTCAGAAAATGTTCCTATCGGTTGGCTGTTCTTCGCGCATCAGGCAGATCAAGCGCTCACCCATCTTGGCGACCCTGGACTGGCGCAGCTTGGCCCACCTGAGGAGATAGAGGCACAGTTTCGCCAGTATGTCTCCATGCGCATCCGGCAACTCCAGGTGCAGACAACGCTCGCTCCACCATGGTTCCGACAGTTGCTCCTGATGCGCATGGGTAAAGCCCCCTGGCAAACAGAACAGTAGTATTCAGGGTGCCAACATGCCGGCACCCTGATTTATTATCCTACCTTTATATACCATCGCTCCTCCCGCGGTCTCTCACGCAGAGACCGGCAGTAGAAGGTGTGAAGGGTGCTGCGCATCGTGGCATATCTGTTGCACCGCCACCTGCTGCTCGCTACTGCTGGCAAGCTCCGGTCTGACCGCGCTGTTGAGGTTGCGGTTGAACCGGGGGAAATTGCTGCTGCTGATTTCTAACCGTATGCGGTGACCAGGCAGGAACGTATGTGCCACATCCCACAGGTCGATCGTGAATTCTGTCACCTGACCGGGCTTAAGTAATTCCTCAACTCCTCCCTTCCGGTAGCGGGCACGGATGATGCCCTCAGCAATGTTGGCGCAGTACCCGCTTGGCTCGACGTCTACCAGCTTTGCAGTGAAGTCAGTATCTTGTGCGCTGCTGGTAGCGAAGAGGGTCACCGAGACCGGTCCAGTGATCGTCAGCGGAGTGGTAAGGAGGGCCGTAGTATAGACCAGCACATCCTCCCGCTCTTCAACTTCGGCCTGATTCTGCACTCCACCGGGACCGAACGGCGGATGCAAGGTTCGCCCACCTGCACTTGGAACCGGATTGGCCGGGTCATAGCGATAGCTATCCCACGGCTCTGTAGCCGGTGGATCCAGCGTCAAGGTGCCGTCACCATGCCGCGTGTTAGCTCTGCCACCACTGTGGAGGTAATAGCGTACCGGCGTGGTGGCCGGTGGCCAGGTATTGGCCTCACGCCAGGTGTTCTCTCCCATGACAAAGTAACGCACCCGTGGCGTGGCAAGGAGGGGCGTTTCTTTGCCATTGAGCCAGTGATCGAACCACTGGAAAGCAAGGTCCGCTGCCAGAGCCGGTCCGCCAAGTGCTCCCGGACCAAAGTCACGCTGGCCTGACGATGACGTCCGCAGGCTCAGATAGGCCTCATGATCCCATGGCCCGATCACGATACGATGGTGTTCCCTGCCTTGCAGCCGTGCATAGAGATCCAGTTGACCACGGAGAAAGTTATCGTACCATGCAGCAATTTGCAAAAGCGGCGCCTGGATTGCATCAGCCTGGGCAGCTGCGTCGATCCGTGCCCAGTACTCATCGTAAACGGGATGCTGGAGCCAGTCCTGCCAGTAGGGTGCGACTCCCCCCTGGAATGCCGGTAACTCTGACAGAGGCAGGTGACTCACGGCGGTCCACGGGTCAGCGGCGGCTGCGGCAAGCTGAGCCATCATTGCCTGGCGCTTGGCGTCACTGATGTTCAAGCGGCTTAGGGTATCCCAACCAAGAAAGGTTGTCCACCAGATATTGAAGCCTAATTCGAAGGCTCCACCGCTGTAGGTCCAGCCGTTCTGGTAATTGGATCCGGTCACATATGCCATAGCGGCCTTCAGATGCGGTGGGGCAGCTATAGCGGCCTGAACAGCCGTGACCCCCATGTACGAGGAACCATAGATGCCAATGTTGCCATTGCTCCACGGTTGAGCTGCTGCCCACTCCACAGTGTCAAAGCCATCGGCTGCTTCGTGCACGAATGGTTCCCATACTCCCTCTGACTTGAAGCGACCGCGCGTATCCTGGACAAGTACTACATATTCGCGCTCCACAGCATCGAGCGGGTTGAAGATCAGGCCACCGACGAACCAGGCATTCGACTTGCTATACGGAGTTCGTTGTACCAGGACCGGGTGGGATGCCGTGTCATCGGGCCGATAGATATCAGTTGCTAGCCTGACACCATCACGCATCGCCACCATGACATCACGCTCAACCCGCATACTGAGACTCATCTTTTCTCCCTCTCTTTCTGGTCAATGCCCGCTGCCAAAGGGGCGAACGACGTATGTGCTCTCTAGCCTGTTGCGAGCCGGAGCGAGCTCCAGCAGTACAGGAGCACTGGTCCCCCGCTGCTTGGCCAACTTTACTGCTCGCTTCTTTCTTTGAGAGAGAAAATTTGTTGCAGGTGAGTGAAGAAAAACGTGTCAGGAAAGGAGCAACACGCTTCCCTACCTGCCGGGGCCTCGTTGGTTACGCTGCACCAGCGCAACTCCTGCTTGCTCAACCGCCGGGTCGGCGCAGGGGCGAGTTCATCACCATGCGCAGCGCCGAAAAGCTATCCGCGTAGTCTGGTTCACCCAGAACATCGCGCACATACTGACTGTAGGCAATGCGGTTGCGTTCGTTGATGACGAAGACTGCCTGGGCCAGCAGGTGAAGCTCTTCAATGAGCACACCAAAAGCTCTTCCTAACGAACAATGTCGATAGTCTGAAAGAAACCGGATGCCTGCAATTCCTGCTGCGTTCCACCAGCGTGCCGCAGTGAATGGCAGATCCATACTGGCCACCAGCAACGTCACCTCGCCAGCATCCTTGAGCCCGGTGCTAAAAGCGCGGATCACCTGGTCACAGTTGGGAGCATCGAGGGAAGGCACGGTCAAGAGCAGCCGGATGCCAGACCCGGTATCAGCCAGCGTAACCGGCTCGAAGTCAGGCCCAACTGCCAGGAAATCTGGCGCCGGGTCGCCGATGCGCAGTATCGGGCCAACCCGGGTGACTGGATTGCCCAGAAAGGTCAATGGCGGTTGTGTCTGTGTAAACATGATGTCCTCCTCCGCTCAGGCGGGCATTGGGGGTACCGACCCCGCAGCCGTTGGGAGATGAAGCTGCTGCGCAATCGTGTCAAACAGCATGAGCCAGTACGCGAAACCAAGACGTGCTGCTGTGCGTACTCGCTCTTCCATCTCGGGTCCGGTAGTATAGCGCTGGATGCGCCAATGGTGCAGCCGGATATGCTCCTCATCGGCTACGGCATGCACATCCCAAAAACGAGTGACGTGAAGGGGAAGATTGTAGCGCTCACGGAGCCCTTTCGCCACCCGCGCTGCGATATCGGCAAACATCCCCTCGCAGAGTCCGGCGCCAGCTGCTGCTTCTGCCGGCGAGCCGGAGAAGCTCAAGCGATAAAAATAGTTGGTGAAGCACTCAATGCCCGGCTCTGTTGGCACCGTGCCGATCTCCTCGTCAGCAATCCCTAGCCCGCGCAGAAAGTCCTCATACAGGTCAAAGTGTGACATCTCCTCGTAAGCGTGGTCAGCGTTACGGCGGAGCGAGTCACGATCCGGGCTACGCACCACACTGATCGCCGAAAAGCGTAATTCGGCCTCAATCATGACGTGATACATGTACTGGCCAAAAGCACGCAACTGATCCCAGCCAAGCGTGCCTGTCTCAATGGCCCGCAACAAAGGATGCTCAATACAACGCTGACGGTATGGTTCGATCTCAGACAAGAGCTGATCAAGAAACATCGTCTGTTATTGCCACTCCTTTCGTATCTGGTGCAGATAGACCATACCATTAGCATCCATGCTTGCCAGGATGTTGGTCAGATACCATTTCTCCTTCAGGTAGCGTTCTGTCACATCCGGCTGATCATAACCCAGCATGACCTGTGGCCCTTTGACCGCAACCTGCGCCTCACGGACCATATCCCAGGGAATAGCCACCCAATCTAGCGACTCTGGATCCACCGGCCGTAGTTCGGCATTCGTGATCGGGATGCCAACGGCCGCATCGAGGTAGTACCAGTCCGGGTGGGTGCCGGCTGCCGGACCGGTCTCTGGCAGCCCATAGAGCGGCAGGACTGGCGTATGGAGCATCTTGCGCAAACGCTTGCGCTGCCCGACTGGATATGGCTGCTCCACCGGTATGACGATCCAGGAGACATACTGGCGGATGGCAGAGATCAAAGCACGCGGCGCGCTATCTGCGAGTTCCCAGGCCCAGTCCGGTGGTAGCCAGACTGAGAGGGGCTGGTAAGTAACTATCAGCTCGGCGAGGGCATGGGGATCACGATCGCTGAGAAGCACGCTGGTCCCCCGCACATAAAACGGCAGGAAGGCTGCGAGAAGCCCCGACCACGTCAGGACCGGCAAAGCTGAGAGATGTGCTGTGCCCTCGGGGACGCGGAAAAATGTGGCTGTGGCAATGATAGCGGATAACAGCGAATAGTGCGAGTGCTGGGCCAGGTACCCGGTGCGAGATGGCAGGAGCAGTGCCGGGCTGCGATTGCCAAGATCACCACACCGTAGCTCACGTGTATCGGCAATGAGCAGATCGGTGCCAGCAATGGATGGAACAGTTGCTTGTGGCCATTGGGGCGGCATCGATCCCGCTACGATCCGGGGTCGCAGACGGGTGATAGCGCTCTCTGCTTCCGCCGGTGAGAGGCTGGCATCCAGTAAGCCGACGACCACTCTGGACCGCAGTATACCCAGCAGTACCGCCACGGTCGTACCGGGATCCCCATTCGCCACTACCGCGACACGATCACCATCACCGTCCAGTTGCCCTGATACAGCGGCAGCGATAGCTATCATTCGCTGGCTGAGTGCTGAGTACGTCCAGTGTGTGTTGCTGATCAGCGCGATGGCCTCACCAATACGGCGAGCATTCCGCCCGACCAGATACTCATCCAGGAAAGCCATTGGTGTACCGATATGCCGTTCTACATGCTCCGGCCAGTACCATGAAGGCAGCAGTGCTATCTTCTTGCCCATAGTCCTTCTCTTACTCTGGCAGTGTCCACGATACGCCCCTTCCATCCATCTGGCATGCGGTCGTGCCAGGTCAGCACAGGGGATACTCCCAATTGCTGGCGACATTTGCGCTCTATCTGAATTGCCAGATCGCTCTCTTCCTGGCCAGGAACTCTGGCCAGATGCAGATAGAGCTGCGTAGAGCTGGTGGGCAGGCGCTCAATAAGAAACGGCCGACCAACCAGCGCCGGAATCTCATCAAGCATGCATCGCACCTGCTGGCTGGTGATCTGCCGGCCAGCGATGGTCAGCGTGTTCGCCAGACGATCATGCAGCTCAATCACGGGATGGGTCCGGCCGCATGGGCAGGGCCCGGGAACGATCATGCCCCAATCTTCACAATCAAAACGGAGGTAGATCGATTTCCCCAGGCTGAGGGTGGTCACGACAATGGATCCCAGCTCACCAGGGGGCACCGGATTGCCGCTGGCTGGATCCACGACCTCGATCAGGAAATAGTCCGCGTAGACATGGTGGCCACGATGGTACTCGCACTCCCCACCGCCCCATAGGCCATCGCTGGAGCCCCCACGCTCGAAGACATCGTTCAATTCCAGTTCGGCCTTAAGTCGCTCACGCATCCCTGGTGTGAGCGGCTCGCCGACAACTGAAACATACCGGACGGAGAAGAACACTTCTTGTGGTCGCCGTCCGATTGCATAGCAGCCTTCAATCAATGCATGCATCATCGGAGCAAACGCTAAGATATAGTCAGGCCGGGCAGCGGCAGCTGCCATAATGAAGCGATCAGCGTGGCTGGACAGATGGGTACCAAATGGGATAATACAGTGTGCTCCAAGATGTGTGAGTGCCCGGCTCTCGAGCAAGCTCAGGTAGTGCCACCCTGGTAGTAGAACGAGCACCTTCATCCCTGGCCGAATACCCTGCATCCACAGCTCACGCATGACGCAGCGAACACTGCCACGATCGAGCTCGTACGGAGCGAGCGAGGCAAATGTCGGAAAGTTTAGCGTCCCTGAAGTCATCACCACGTTTGCTGCCTGCTGACCTCCAAGTCCTTCTATCCCGATCTGGTAATACCCTCTTGCCCGAAATGCAGCCACCAGATCGCTCTTGGTAATGCGTGGGAGCCGGCGCAAGTCGTCCACAGTCTGGATCTCCTGGGGAGTTATGCCAGCCCGTCGGAAGCGCTCCTGATAGAAAGGAAGAGATTGGCTCGCATAGGCAAGCACGGCACGCAGCCGGCGCTGCTGAATCTGTGCCAGTCTCTGAGGAGGATATGTCTCTATGCTATGCAGGTATTGCGGATATTTTGGCGCAAACACGGTATTTATTCCAGTGTTATTGATGGGTCAGCCTCTCCACATGGGCAGGCTTCCAGGCATAATCGGCCAGAAATGGTTGATATATAGCGAATCGACGGTGCCGTCCGGGCAAACAGACAGGTTATCGTCAAAACCCCTTCCTCGCCAGCTGGCAATCCCATCTGGCTCTGCGCGTCTACCACCTCAATCAGGTAGCGTTCGCTGTCCACATGCACCCGCCCCGCCGGGCACTCGAGCGCCAACCACATCGCCAGATCTGCCCGAACAAGCCGTCGCACCGCTACGCCCAGCGCTCGTTCCCAGCCGTCGATCTCCCTGGCGGCTGGCCACTCTTCATTGCCTGAAACCACAACCTGCCGTGGTGGAGGTGCTGGCCAGCCGCCCCAGCGCGTGAGCAATCCGACAAAGGGACCCATGCTATCGCAGCGTATAAACAGGATCTGCGGTTGGAAGTAGGTGAGCAAATGCCACCAGCGCTCAACCAGCTCCGGCAACCCGTCGTTGCAGATGACCACAGCTCCCATCCGATCGGCTGCCCCCTGCTGCAGGTGGGGGCAAATCGCACGGGAGCTGAGATAGGTTATGGGGCTGCTTCCATAATCATAAATTGCTACCCGATCACCTGCTCTGACGCCGGCCTGATGCCAGGCGTCGCTCAGCACGCCAGCATAGGCTTTGAGATCATCGTGACTGAACCCCTGAAAGACAGGGACCTCATACTCTAACTGGTAGATAACCACCGGCTGGTGCGTCTGCCGGCCCTGAAGTGGATCCCCGGCGGTTGGAGCGGCAACATCCGGCAACCGGAAGGGCGGGATATGTGTGGCATCGCTCACAACCACACGGTCCAGCGACGCGAACTGCCGCCGATAGAAGGGTGAGCGACGATAGCTATAGCGCACCAATGTGGCAAGGTCCATCACCTTAGAACAAGCCTCCAAAGGAGAGGGAAGCACCAATGATTAAGGCAAGACCAGCAATGATCAGATTAAGGCGCACAAGCCGGTTCAGAGTGGTAACGGCAGCCATCGCTTCTGTTTGCTTGACCTTCAGATCCGCCTCGGTAGCTCTGGTGGAAAGTACCACCTTCATGCGTGGACGGATCCAGATCGTCATGATCAGGCCGTTAATGGCCAGCAGCAACGCCAGAAACATCAGCGCGCCTATCCACCAGCCATAGGGATGGAGGAACAACTCTGGCGTAAGCGTGCCTGTCACATAGAGACGCAGCACGCCACTCACAATAATGATGCCAAGGGAGACCCAGGCCAGCACCGCAAAAGTTTCACCGACTTGCTGGCTCACAATCGCTGCCTGCGCCGGCGGAATGCGATTCAGGGCCGGGAGCAGCAGCAGATCCATGAAAAAAGTGCTACCAAAGTAAACTGCAACGGCCAGGATATGGATGATCTTTAAGCCCATCAAATACACAACCAGATTCAAGGTATACCCCTTATCCGCAGAGTTGCAAAAGGGCGGACAGGCGAGACTGTCCGCCCCCCTAATCAACATATGCAGAGGATCTCTGCTGCCTACTGCGCGTAGAGATCTGGCTCGCCTGCATGGTAGTTCTTGAAGTGGCCGAGAATCCGATCAGTTATCGAGTATGGCTCCTTCTCACCATCCAGGCCAATCTGGTACTGCCGATAGAAGTCAAGATCTACGTGATGGATCTGTGCAGTGAAGTTACAGTGGATCGGGTTGGTGAAGCTCGGGACAACGCCGTACTTGTCAACCAGATACTTCACTGTTGCCAGAACTGCATCATGGACCCAGTCAGCGATCTGGATCTTGGGATGATCCAGGATCTCCTCCATCACCTCCGGCTTGTAGGGCCCCTTGTTCCGCAGCGCATAGTTATTCTCGCGCGAGAAGTGCGATCCGGCGCTGTAGCGGATATTCATAACGTAGTCAACGACATCTTCCGGTGTCGGAAACTGCGGCGAGGGAACTACCACCGCTTCCTTGATCCCAGGCAGGCCGATCGAGGTCAGAATGCTGTTCCGATTCTGCTCTGGCCGGCGCTCGATATACTTGAAGCCCAGCCCCTTCGCAATATCAGGGAACGCGCCGAGGATCAGCTCATCCACAAAGCCACAGAAGACCCAGGCGCCCAGTCCCAGCGCCTCAGCTGCCAGACGGATGTTCTGCACCATAGCCCCAACCACATAGGCATGGACCATTGTCAGCAGCTCATCGTACAAGGTGGCCGGCACGCCCATCTCCAGATAACCCGGCTTGACCCACTCATTGCAGCCGCATGGCTCGCCGGTCTCCGGATCGGTCAGGTACATATGCCACCACTCGTACATGGAGAACAACACGTTGATATGCTCGAAGCCAACGTCACCTACCGGGATGAACCACGTGCTCCCCGGGCGGTTAACGTTATACTGCCATGGGCCCATCATGTTCACGTTAGTGCCCGCCGGTCCGGCACCCCAGCCAATATCCGGCCGCTTATCGCTGATCTTGATCCGCTCCTCACGATACCACTTCAAGATCTTCCAGTAATCCTCTTCTCCCCTGATCTCGACCGGAGCCAGGCGCTCACCTGAGGGACGATACAGCCAGGTACCCTCGTCGTTAACAATGAAAAGGTCTTGCGCGCAGTCATTGCACGGCGCGGGAATCGTGCGACCCGACCAGCAGACCCATGTGCTGATGTTGCCATGAAGCGGGGCATCGGCCAGGACTACACCATTGGGACCTAAAGCAGCCCAGGCGATGAGCGCCTCTTCGAGTTCGGATAGCGGGGCAAACTTCTCAGACTTGAACGACAGAGGGCCTTTCTCTTGACGGACCGTCTTGCCATCGGACCAGGTGCGGGTCTCCGGTTCCCCGGTCTCGTAGCGGTAGCCCATCCCGACGCGCCGGCTGCGTACGGTACTGAGCAACTTGAAGACGGAGGGGGTGTTGAACGCCGTCTTGAGGAACTCTAGCTCCTTTGGTGTAAGCTCAAGCTTCCTCGCCCGTTCCTGATAACCGGGGTCATACCGGGTAGGGAAGACAGGACTGTAGACTGTAGCCATCTTTTATGTCTCCTTTCTACTAGAAAGCCTGCATAACCGACGCTATCCTCCTTAACTTCCGGTGCTTGCTTCTATGGGCAATACAGCCTGGGCAGCTTACAGGCTGCTTGAGCAAACGCACAATGCTCTCCACCATTGCAAACCATTGTACCCAGGTTGCTTTGAAGCAAGGAACCCGGCGACTCTGTCGAACGTTCGACAAAATGAAGTATACAGAGTTCCACTCCCCTTTGTCAACCCTTTTACGCCGAAAACTGGGGCCAGATGAGTGGCCTGCTTCCCTCTCTCACAGCGGGCCTTATCTGATTAATCGCATACTTGCGTTATAATAGAGATAGCTGTAAGGATCACGCGAGATCCTGTCAAGAAGGGAGGGCTGCTGTAAAGGGATACCGCAACTGGCTCTCCGCCTGCTCCGGTGGCCACACAACGCGGCGCATGCCATCCTGCCATTGAACGATGACGACCTGATGACCAACCTGCAATCCGCTGACTGGATCGAGCTGGAACTTTCCATAAAGCGTGGTGCAGACCAGCCGGCGCGCAACGGTGAGCAGCGCCACATCCACGCTGGTGCCGCTCTCACGCAGGCAGCGTGCGCAGATAATGCCGGCGGCAAAGGCCTGCACCGCTGGATAAGGCGGGTCTTCTCCCGCCGCTTCTCGGTACTTCGCTACAAACCAGCCTGCATCTGGGCCCTCATCAGGTTGTGGCGCTGCGGTGGCGACCCACTGCGCGGGACCGAGCAACCCCTCGCGCAGATTCCCCAGTGGCGCCAGCACCTCCTCAACCCCTGCGCCAACAAATGCCACCGCCCGCCATGGGCGGGCTAACGCTAGCGGCGCCACAGCAAGCTCATCAGCGAAACCGCCGGCAACGAGAAGAATATCCGCACCAGGCAACGTCGCTGCCATCTCGACAGCGGAACCTGGCTCGAATCCGATCACCTGCACCGTAAAGCCCAGATGTGCCGCCGTACGTGCAGCGCCAGCCGCCACATCCTGGCCAAAACTGCTGTTCACATGGAAGATCGTTACCGTCGCGGCACCTGGATCGACTGCACGCACGGCCTGTAACACACCAGCGAAGTAGGAGGAGGCCGGCGCGAGCACATTAATGACATGTGGGAATGCTGGCCAGCAGAGCTGCGAGGTCGCGCCACTATGGTTCCAGAGGAGGCGGCTGGTTGCACGCGCAGCTGTGAGCATGGGGCTGCTGCCATAGGGCCCAAACAATACATCTGGTCGCGTTGCAATAGCAGCTCGCATGGCAGCTGCCGCATCCGCACCGGTGTCATACGCTTCGAGCGCCACGTCAGCCCATATCGGCGGCAATCTGGCAGCATGCTCAGCCCATAGTGTGAGTCCAGTTACTGTCGCTCGCCCATAACGGGCGAGCGGACCGGTCAATGGCGTCACCAACGCCGCGCGCAGCCGGGTCATACGGCGACCTCCCTGCGTGCCCCTTTACGGATAGCTGGTCTTGGCAATCCTTCCTGGGGTAGGCATCTTGCCTACAGGTAAAACAGTACTGCTCCGCGCTGCTTCTCATTTCTTCGAACTAATAAGATAAGGCTGTTATAGACCGCACGCACCTCCAGGGCGGCGGCTTGCAGCTACCCTGCGCGGGGCGCTACGTCGGGCAGCATGACGGCTGCCCGACGGATATTCTCCGCCGCAAATACCACCGGGATAGAAAAGGCTTATGCTGTGGCCTTTTCTATCCCGGTGGTTCAATTTGCGCGCTTAATGCCAGTTCTTCATATGATCCCGGATCTGCGCGGTAATGGCGCTACTGGTGTAATACTTCTCATAGAACACCGGATCCACATGGTGGACGACCGCGCCAAAGTTGCACTCCAGCGAATTGTTGTAGACCGGACACTGCCCATAGCGGTCAACGCAGTAGTCCACGTAGGCGATAGCAGCTTCTACTGCCCAGTCCGAGACATGCGCAGCCGGATCTTTGACGATCTCACGGATGACTTCTGGCTTGAATGGCCCACCATGGGTCAAGACCCAGTTCGAGTCGTCGCTGGCCATGGTCGCGCCATGGCCATACTTCTCCTCCATCATCTGCTTGATGACGGCTTCGCCGTTCTTGTATCGCGGCGAGGGCACGTATGTCCCCTCCTTGATCCCCTCAAGCCCGAATATCTTGAGTGCCCCCATGGCTGCCGGCGCCTTGGGGTTGAGCGGCTCAGCCTTGAAGCCAAAGCCCCTGGCGATATCAGGGTATGCACCCATTAGGATATCGTCAAAGAACCCACAGAATATCCAGGCACCCAGCCCTATCGCCTCGGCGGCCAGCCGAATGTTCTGCACCATGGATCCTGGTGGATAGGTTTCAACCTGGAAGAGGAATTTCTCCAGTGAGCTGATGGGCACCGGCATTTCGAGATACCCTTCACGGGTCCATTGCGCCACGCCAGCGGGCTGTTGCGTCGCATCGTCAATCGGGCATAGATGCCAGACGTCAAAGAGGTTGAGCAGGACGCTGAAGTACAGCCAGCCCATATCAGTAATGGGCAGGAGCCACACGGTTCCTGGCCGATTGACATTGTACTGGTATGGACCGAACAGCGAGGCGTGCGGTGCTCCAGGCGCTCGCAGTGCCCAGTCTATATCAGGACGAGATGCCGAGATCTGCTTGGTCCCCGTTCGGAACCAGTGGATCACCTTCCAGTAATCCTCTGGCCCCTCGATCTCCACACGCTTCTCGCGCTCCTTGCCCGGATCGTACAGGAATACGCCGTTGTCGTTGATCACAATCAGATCGGTAGCAAAAGAGTTACCAGGGCTGGCAGCCGTGCGCCCTGCCAGCCAGGCAAGTTCATGGAATCCGCCGTGCACAGCAATGTCCCAGTTAACCATCCCGTTGGGCCCGATGCCGGCCCAGGCAAGGATTGCCTGCTCTGTCTCTGAGACGGGCACCATCTGTTCTGTGGAGGCAAACGCCAGTGGCCCCCGTTCCTGCTTCATCACGCGCCCAGTGACGGGATGTTGCTCCTCTTCGCCCGTTTCAATCTTGTAGCCGAGACCTACCCTGCGACTGCGCAACGTGGTCAGAAGCTTGGAGACGGGCGGCGTATCCTCAAAGAATCTGCGCAACTGTTGTTGAACTTCCGCCGGGATCTGAGTCTTTGCAATAGCCATAACGGCACACCTCCAGCCTGGTTCAGAACTAATACGCGCACACTTGTACGATATCCTGGCCAGGTATGGCCAGGACGTTTGCTACGCTCCGATGCACACACCTGAGCTTGTTGCCGATCGCAGGGAGAAGGGTTGCAGGCCAAAACCTGTTCTACTACTGGCTACGGGTGCATGGGCAAATCCCATCGCGGACAGAAGCAAGCTTCGGCTAGCGCAGGGGCTCAGCCTGCATAAACACCCCGTTATGGATAAAAAAACTCCTGATGATATTGGCCTGCTGTCTACCGGCAACGCCGCCGCCGAATAGCTCATCCTGAACCTGGTTGATCAGGTCCGTGTATTTGCGGCGCACCTTGCCCCGAATGCGCTTCCACACCTCACCTTCAAGCTGCTTGCGGAAGCATTCGGCAATGATACCATCAGGATCTTTCTCAACGAACTGACAGAACTTCAGCAGCGTGCTGAGACGATCGTGATCCGAGATGGTGCTGGCTGAAGATTGGCGATGGACACCATCCAGCCATACGCGAACCGTCTGATATTCAGAAAGCTGCTCGATTGATTCGATAGCCATGGTTACTCGATCCTGGAATGGGCTTTCGTTAACCTCTGCGGGCTGGCCGCTAAAGGCAACCTGTGCGAATACCCCACCGGATAATCGATATCCCGGGAGAATCGCCTGCCTGTAACTATTCGGGTAATCCAAACATGCGTGAAAGGGCCGCGACCTCCTGCTTGCGCCATGGTGCCGGGGCCTCATCCTGGATCATCTTCTTCTCCCGGAGGTATTCGACAACCCTGGGATCGCTTGGGAAAGGATTATCGAACGATCCCCAGAAGCAGGTCTCCTCCAGCGGCTCACGAGGACGCTGCCCGCCAGTGAGCGGATCTTCCGCCGGGTACCCTAGCTCCATAATCCAGATCGGAATAAGGTGATCGGGTGCCTTGACCACGTCTTTGATCCCGGCCGCGTTAAATGCATGGAGGCAGACGCCCAGTCCCTCGTCAACAGCAGCAAGCATGGCCTGGCAGATGGCAAGGCCGGCCTCACAGGAGGCGACCAGTATAGCTACCTCAGGGGTTTTCATGAGCGGCTGCAAGACTTGTGGGAAGACTACCTGGTCCACATAGGTGTAGGACCAGCCATGGCTGGCATTGAGGGCACCGACGTCTACCAGTTGCTTGAGCGTCTTTGGCCCCCGGTTCGGAGCCGTGGGGTCCACATACCAGAGAATATATACCGGGGCCATCTCCAGGTCAGTGGTGGTGGTTGGAGTGCGCATGCTTTCCCGTTGCTCGGGAGTCAGCGCGTCGCGTTCTAGGACCACTGCCCGGTAAAACGGGGCGTTGACGGCTCGCGAGGCACGCCGGGCTGCCTCCAGAATCACCTGGATCTTCTCCTTTTCAACTGGCCGCCATGGTTGGAAATAGCGAATTGACCTCCGGTTGCCAACAACCTCTTTGAATTCCATCGCACTCCCTCCTTTGATGCTCTTTTCTCTGGCACGGTAACTACCTGCCGCGGCAGAAACCATAGTGGATGCGGCGAGGCCCAGAGCGTCCTTGGGGCTCTCTGGAGTTTACAGCCCGTACCCCGCTCCTGCTCTGCGGCTATCATGTTGAGAAAATGTGCACAGCCATGGCTGCTGTGTCAAAACCGATATGTCCACCGCCATTCTGTGTCAACGCCACTTTGCCGTGCTCAACTTGCCGCTTCCCACATTTCCCCTGAAGTTGCCAGACCACTTCCACGATCTGGCCCAGTCCCGTGGCCCCGATCGGGTGTCCACGCGCGAGCAGACCGCCGGAGGTGTTGACGGGGAGCCTGCCACCCAGCCAGGTTACCCGGTCCACGATCAGCTTTGGTCCATCGCCGGGCGCACAAAAGCCCAGATCTTCATAGATGGTGAGCTCCGCCGGGGCTACAGCATCGTGCACCTCGGCGAGATCAACATCTTCTGGGCCTATTCCTGCTATCTCGTACGCCTGCTTTGCCGCTCGCCGCGTAGAAGGTTCCATCAAGCGATCGTCGCCACGCCCCGAGACAAGCACAGAGGCATCCACTCGCGGCCCCTTAAGGCCTTTTCTGCGGGCAAACTCCTCGCTGGCGATAATCGTTGCCGCTGCGCCATCGCCCAGGGGCGAGCACATCAGGACAGTCAGCGGGCCTACCACCGTTCGGCTCTGCAATACCTGCTCAACGGTCACTTCCTCCCGGTACTGGGCATACGGATTCAGGCTCCCATGGTAGTGATTTTTGACGGAGACCAGTGCCATGTGCTCACGGGTCATACTGTTCTGGCTGCTGGCAGGGGTCACCCCATGGCTGGCCACAGAGACCACCTCCATTGCGGCATCGATAGTATTACTGGCCGTCTCCTGGCTGGTTGGATGACCAAAGTTGAGGATCGACAGATAGAGATCCATAAACAGGCTCCGGCTCTGCGCTTCTTCACCGGTCCTGCCAAGTCGCTTTTCAATCTCAGCAAGCTCCGAGACATCTACTGCAGCGTTGAATGCGCGGAGCGATTTCGCTTTGTCCGGGTCAGAGAGCTTTTCGACGCCCAGCGCCAGGACACAATCGTACATGCCAGAGGCCACGGCTATCCAGCCCAGATGAAATGCCGTTGATGCGCTGGCGCAGGCATTTTCAACATTAATGATAGGAATGCCCATCAGCCCGGTCCTGCGCAGAAAAACCTGGCCGCGTATCGTCTCCTGGCCAGTTATCAGCCCGGCCACGGAGTTGCTAACATAAGCCGCGCCAATGTCCTTTGGCTCGATATTCGCATCCTCTATGGCTCTGCGGAAAGCTTCCTCAGCCAGATCGCGCGGCTGCTTATCCATAAACTTGCCGAACCGGGTCATTCCCGCTCCGACTACCCGAACCGTTTGCATGGGCTATCCTCTTTTCTGACTGTTACGTCTCTCCTGATTGCAGGGCTATGATCTTTTTGAACCACAGAGGCTACAAAGGCTTAAGCTAAGCACCCTACCAGGTACCCCTGAGCCATCTGTGGTTCAACAATTACCGATCTCTGGCAACAACATAGCCAGCAGCTTCACGGTCCCATGTTTTAGCGGTGATGCCCTCCGCTTTCAAGACAGCGTACTCGATGCGATGCGTGCCAGTCTTGGGCAACGAGTCCCGGAATTCAACATATCGAGGTATCGCATAATAGGCCATCTTCCCCTGGCAAAAGTCCAGAATCTCGGCCGGCGTTGCCGTCTCGCCCGGCTTCAGGACGACGACCAGCTTGATCTCATCTTCACCAAGTTCTGATGGCACGGCATGCGCAGCGGACTCGAGCACCTTGGGATATTGGTTAACCACGGACTCGATCTCCCATGCCGAGATATTTTCGCCCCGGCGCCTCATAGAGGCTTTCTTGCGGCCGGCATAGTAGAAGTCACCTTCCTCGTCTATCCACGCCAGGTCACCGGAGTGGAACCAGCCATTACGCCACGCCTCAGCTGTGGCTTCCTCCTTACCATAATAGAATGCTGCCCCTGGTCCATCAGACGAACGGAAAACCAGTTCGCCCACCTTTCCGGGTGGCAGGTCGCGATCCTCATCATCAACGACCCGGAACTCGAATCCTGGCAGTGGCCTGCCCATCGAACCAACCTTGCCGGTCCGGTTGAGCAGGAACCCGGGTGCGTCAACCATCCCGAACCATTCAATGATGCGCAGCTTAAACCGCTCCTCGAAGGGGCGCCAGGCATATGCCGGGCAGGCTGCAGAGAGCACCACCCGGACCGGATTGTCGGCATCATCTGGCCGCTCCGGTTGCTTGAGTAAGATCGGGATCATCGCGCCAAGCGTATTGAATTCCACTGCATTGTACTTTCGGCACTCATCCCAGAACCGGGAGGCCGAGAAACGCTCGCCCAGAGCGACCTTATAGTCGAGCACAACCGCGCCCAGTACCGTAACGCCCAGCGCATTCCCATGAAAGAGTGGCAGACAGGTATAGACCGTTTCGCCGGGTTGCACGCCGGTCGGCTCCCATAATTTCACAATGTTGGTCGGGTTGATTCCTCGATTCACGACTCCTTTTGGTGGGCCAGTGGTCCCCGATGTATACAGGATATTGTCTGCAGGAGTACGGGCATGAGGATCAATGGGCGGCCGGCCTCCTCTGGCCTGGAGCCATTCCGCCACCGTTGCCACATCACCTATCATAGCCGGTGGTGATCCACGTACCACGATCAACCGCACGTTAGGAACGCGGGCTCTGATGACGAGGAAATGTTCCAGCAGATCCTCATCAATAACGATAGTTGATGCACCTGAGTCGTTCAGAATGTAAGCGAGGGCTTCGCCGCGTTGTGCGACATTGATGGGAACGGCTCCTACACCCAAAAAGTTCATCCCAAAGTAAGTATAGAGGAATTCCGGGCAGTTTCCCATCATGATAGCAACCCGATCCCCCGTACGTATCCTGGCGTTCCAGAAGCCCGCAGCCATGGCATAGATATTGTCCAGGAAATCCTGCCAGGATATCTCCTCGTCCTTCCACTTCAAGAAGGTTTCGTTAGGGTGTGCATCGCGTCGCTGGAGCATGACACCTTCCAGCGCAGAGAGGAACTCAGCCAATGGGATCACCTCCGCATGCCGGGTTCTCCAGAACCTGGCCAGACACCAGACAAATGCTCACTATTACTGCAAGAACTCAGCCATTGATACTATCCTCTTGGTACGATCATCGCCGAAGAGGCGCAGAAGGTCATGAGCGAGAGTGATTTGCCGTTCTAGATGCAGCGCATCCGTCCTGAGTAAATGAACCGTATATCCCATCTCTTCAAGTTGTCGTGTATACTGGTAATCCCGCTCATCCAGAACGAAGTGAGCACAAAAATCCTGATAAAGAGAGCCCACTGCTACCGGATCATGAGGAAGCTCAAGCGTGGCGAGGAGCCGCTGCCGGCTGCGGGCACGCACCTGTTCTCCGGTGGGCAGCTCTAGCCCCTCAATCACTGGTGAGATGGCCCACACCTTCTCCCTGTTCCTAGTGAGTGCGTCCCGAATACCAGGCACGGCGACGATAGGAAGAATGCTGGCCAGCGGGTTGCTGGGTGCAATGAGGATGGTGCTTGCCGAGCCAATAGCTTCGAGTACGCCCGGAGCTGGCTCAGCATCTTCTATTCCAATATAAGAAACCTGACGGGCAGGTGGCTCACAGCGAAGCCGAATAAAATACTCTTCGTAGTGAAGGTGTCCATGGGTTGTGGTTTCCACCCATGTCTCTACCCAGGTATTAGTTGCAGGAATGACGCTGGAGTGGACACCGCACAGGAGCGCTTCGCGAGCTGTGACTTCTGAGAGAGACCAGCCGCTGCGCAGCAGTTCAGAACGCCAGATGTGGGTGGCGAGATCCCGATCGCCCAGGCCAAACCAGGTGTCAGGGTAAAATAGCCGCAGGCGCCCAAGAGCATTGAAAGTCTCATCACGCAGTCCCCATCCCCGATCGTAGTCGGCAGTGCCGGACAGGTAGTAGATGATCGCATCAATATCGGGGCAGATGGTCAGGCCATATAGCCGAATATTATCGCCGACGTTGCAAATATAAGTAAATGCCGCCGGGTCATGGACGCAGCTCATGCCGCGAGCCAGCCTGGCCCCGCCGGTACCGCCACAGATCACGCAAATCATCGGGGATCCCCCCTTGTGTCATGCCTCACGCTTCCGGGAAGGAACAACGGTGGATAAGGGAATCTGAAAAGAGTATACACGATGCCCAGGCAGCGATACAAGCCCTCTGACGGGGTGACCTGAGCTCTTGCCCTGACATGGTCTCAGATGATACGATGAGCCAGGGAGAAGGAGGGTTTCACTGGATACTATCAATCCGGCCCAATTTACAGGTATTGCGAGAGCCAGGGAATCTGCTCATGGAATGCCCGATGTTTCTGGCCAATCAGCACAGCCTGGTGAATCTGATAGCCATTGCCCAGGAAAAGGTAGCGTTGCTCCTCACTCCTATCCGCTCCATCGCAACTGCAACTTCTTAACGGTCTGGGTCGGTCAGGCTTGCTCGAACGTCGGGGATACCTTTGCCCTGATTGCCATGCCTCTCCTGGTGCTTCAGGCGACCGGGTCTATTGTGCAGATGGGTCTGGTCACCGCTACCTTTGCAGGAGCACAAGTCGCCGTTGGCCTCTTCGCCGGAGCCATTGCCGATCGTCTGGATCGGCGCTGGCTGATGATCGGGTGCGATGCCGGGCGCACCCTCGCCTATGCAGCCATTCCGCTGGGCTGGCTGCTGCTTGGCCCGCAACCCTGGCTCATCTACGTCGTTACGGCCATTGGTGGCGCGCTCGGCATGCTCTTCAACGTTGCCTATGCGGCCCTGCTGACCGTCATGGTCGAGAAGGATCAGCTCACAGCAGCCAATGGGTGGTTGCAGTCCACCTTCGGCGTGGCTCTGCTTATTGGCCCCGCACTTGCCGGCGTGACTGCTGATAGGTTCGGTCCGGCCTGGGCACTGCTGGCAGATAGCGCCTCGTTTGCTGCCTCTGTCGCCTCGGTGGCACTCGTTCGTGTGCGTAAGCTACGCATACCGGTTGCCAGCGTTGAATCGGCTGCCGATGCTGATATGGGACTCTTTGCCCGGCTCGTTGCGGGGGTGCGCTTCCTGTATACGAACCCGGTGCTACGCTGGCTGACTGTGGTGATTATCGTTTATAACTTTGTCAGCGCCTCGGGCCTGGATCTGTTCGTCTACTACATTAAGCATGATCTGGGTTATCCGGATACTGCGCTGGGCATGGTCTTCGCGACCAGCTCTGTTGGTGGCATTCTGGGAGGGCTGCTCGCGGCGCCGTTGCGCCGGCACATGGGTTTTGCCCGGACCTATGTGGGCGCGATCATTGTCTCAGCGATACCCCTTGCCCTCATTGGCCTGGCGATGAGCGTTCCCTTGATTGCGGCTCTGGCCGGCCTCTTCCAGGTTGGCTCAGTAGTGATGAGTGTCAACTCTCTCTCGCTGCGCCAGCAGATGACCCCGGATCACTTGCAAGGGCGCGTGACGTCTGCGGCGTGGACGCTCTTCACTGTCGCGATGCCTCTTGGCTCTGCCGCGGGAACGGCGCTGGCGGCGCGGCTGGGCGTTCCGCTTGTCTTCGCGATGATGGGCGCTTGCTGCCTCTCCACTGCACTGGTGGCCATATTCACTCCCCTGGGGCGAGCGACAGCTTGTGCCCGCCCCAATATCGAGCCACACTGAACAAATTAGCCGAAGGGATTTGCTGTAAACGAGCGATGTCGCTGGCACTGTACAGACGATAGCCTGCCTGGGTACGGTGCGATGGCGAGAGCAGGCCAATCTCGTCATAATAGTGGAGCGTGCGCACGGATAGGCCAGTTCGCCCACTTTCCAGAGTGCAGACGGCATAGCTGCCTCTCCTTTCTTGGTAGCGCTGGCTACGCTGATATGGTAACACCCTCACGTAACGTGAGGGTCAAGGGGTATCACGCTGCCTTCCATGTTTGCGCCCGCCAAGAGCAGAGTGGTATGGTATACTGCGGCAGCAAAGAGGCATTTTGCTGCTCGCCTGCGTACATAAAGTACTTCCTGGCATGTGCAGTGCGAGCAGATCAGGGTGAGTGCATCCGGGCGAAATGAGCGCCGTATTTTCATAGGAGGCTATGTAAGACGATGAGTACTGTGGAACAGGCTACTGGACAGAGTGTCCGTGAGCAATGGCATGAACTGGCGCAGCAGTTGCGAGTGGATAGCATTCGCTGTACGACTGCGGCAGGGTCTGGTCACCCGACATCGTCGCTGTCGGCAGCAGATCTGATGGCCGTGCTGCTGAGCGGATACCTGCGATATGACTTTGAGAATCCCAGGCATCCCAATAACGACCACCTGATCTTCTCTAAAGGACATGCCGCTCCATTGCTCTATGCCATCTACAAAGCGGCAGGTGTGATCGCTGATGATGAGCTCATGACGCTGCGCAAGCTCCATAGCCGGCTCGAAGGACATCCTACGCCGGTTCTCCCATGGGTGGATGTGGCTACTGGGTCACTTGGCCAGGGGCTGCCAATTGGTGTGGGGATTGCGCTGGCGGGCAAGTACCTCGACAAACTGCCCTACCATGTATGGGTGCTGCTTGGTGATAGCGAGATGGCGGAGGGGTCGATCTGGGAGGCGTTTGAGCATGCGGGCCATTATCGCTTGAACAACCTGATCGCGATCCTGGATATGAACCGCCTGGGCCAGCGCGGAGAGACGATGCTTGGATGGAATGCAGATGCTTATGCCGCGCGTGCCCACGTCTTTGGCTGGCATACTATCGCGATTGATGGGCACGATCTGGAACAGATCAGCGCAGCCTATGTGGAGGCACTACGCCAGGCGGAGCAGCCAACACTCATCATTGCTCATACGCTGAAAGGCAAGGGTGCCTCGGAGGTTGAGAATAAGGAAGGCTGGCATGGTCGGGCGCTACCCAGGGATATGGCTGAGCGTGCGATACGGGAATTAGGAGGCGAGCGTCACATCGTCGTACCGGTCCACAAGCCGGAAGATCGCCGGCCGGCGCCGCGCCCAGAGGCACAACCGCTGCAACTCCCCACTTACGAAGTGGGGGCGGCGATAGCGACGCGTGCAGCCTATGGCGATGCACTTAAAGCGCTGGGCGCGGCGCGGCCAGATGTAGTTGGTCTGGATGGGGAGGTGAGCAATTCTACGTATGCCGAGGTATTCGCCAAAGCGTTTCCAGAGCGCTTCTTCGAGCAGTACATCGCCGAGAATCAGCTGATCGCCGCGGCGATTGGCCTGAGCGTACGTGGATATACGCCGTTTGCCTCTACCTTTGCCGCCTTCATGACCCGTGCTTATGACTTCATTCGCATGGCGGCTATCTCGCGCGCCAATATCCGGCTTTGTGGCTCCCATGCTGGCGTCTCGATCGGTGAGGATGGCCCATCACAGATGGGACTGGAGGATCTGGCGATGTTCCGTGCAGTCTACGGCAGCACAGTGCTCTATCCCTGCGATGCAAACCAGACCGCGCACCTGGTCGCGGCGATGGCCGATCAGCCGGGTATTGTCTTTCTGCGCACGACGCGCGAGAAGACGCCAGTAATCTACAGCGCCAATGAGCAGTTCGCGATCGGGGGGAGCAAGGTTGTGCGGCAATCGGCAGATGATCGTGTGACAGTAGTGGCTGCGGGCATCACCGTGCATGAGGCGCTCAAGGCATACGAGATACTGAAGGGTGAGGGCATCGCGGTTCGCGTGATAGATGCCTACTCAGTAAAGCCAATTGATGTACAAACGTTGCATGAAGCAGCGCGTGCCACTGATGGGCGGATCGTTGTGGTAGAGGATCACTGGGCGGAGGGTGGCCTGGGCGATGCCGTGCTGGATGCCTTCGCGGGTGGTGAGAGCCATGCGCCAGCCAGCGCGCTGCCGCGCATAACCAAGCTTGCGGTGCACATCATGCCGGGGTCAGCTACGCCGGAACAGCAGCTTGAGCAGGCGGGTATCAGTGCCGGTCATATCGTGAGCGCCGTCAGGTCGCTGCTCCAGTGAACGGAAAGAGGTCGGGGGCATGCTCGTCCCCATTTTTGTGACTGCTGCCAGTGACTGGAAGGTTGTATCAAGCGCTGGTTTCTGCCAGGGGCAGTGTAAACCAGAACGTTGATCCCTGGCCAGGAGCACTCTGTACACCAACCTGACCTTGATGGCGCTCGATGATCGTCCGGCTAATATGAAGACCTAGACCCAGGCCGACGCTGGAGCCACTCTGCACTTTGATCTCCGGCGCCTGGTGGAAGCGTTCCCAGATGTATTCTTCCTGGCCAGGAGGTAACCCGGGCCCTTCATCGCGTACTGACAAGCGAGCCATCTGACCTGCTATTTCCAGGCTGACCTGTACAGGCCGGTCTTCCGCTGAGTATTTGATGGCATTGGTCAGGTAATTCGTCACCACCTGAGCGAGGCGATCAGGATCACCAATTACCGGAATAGCCTGCCCTTCGGGCGGGGCATCCAGGATAATGGTGCGAGTGGGGGCAAGGTGGCGTTGCTCATATACCGCCTCGCGGACAATGGCACCCAGGTCACAGAGGCTCATGTGGAGCTCGAGTTTGCCAGTCTGAATGCGTGAGACATCAAGCAGGTCATCTACCAATCGGTTCAGGCGCGCAATCTGCCCCTCGGTGCGTGTAAGCAGCTCTGAAACCTTCTCCAGGGTAATTTCGTCCGCGCCATCGCGGTTGATACGACGGAGCGCTAGCTGGATGTTCGCCTTGATGGTGGTGAGCGGAGTTTTCAATTCATGGCTGGCAATAGCCATGAACTCGTCCATACGCCGTTTTGTTTCGCGCAGGCTAAGCTCGTTGGCATGCGCCTCTGCGCGCTCACGGAGTAATCGCTCGCGCTCGATCACCAGAGCGGCGAGCCTGGCTACTGCGCTAGCCAGAGCAATCTCTTCCTGGGTATAATGGTGCTCGGCACTACCATAATCCAGTGTCAGGATGCCTATCAACTGGTCGCTGACATGCATAGGGAGGACAAGCACGGTGCGTATCCCATAAGGATTGGGTTGGGCATTGTAGGGGGGCTGTGTCATGTTGATAACAAGCGCCTCGCCTGCTCGCAGGCGAGCAATAGATGCTGGATCAGTTGTCTCGCTCAGGCGGGTACCGAGGCGCTGCTCGGCCCACCACTGCCGCTCCTGCTCTGGAGAGAGGCCGGCGACTGCCACCGGCAGCATTACCTCTGTTGTCGGCTCAATGGCAGTGATGCCAATGCGCTGGCCGCCCAGGACATTGCGCGCCAACTCTGCCAGGCGACGCGTTGCCTCGCTCGCCGTGGCAGGGGTATACATGTCGGTCGCACCCGGTATCGGCTCCTGGGCAGCAGGGGCTGCGGGATCCTCCGGGGCCAGCACGAGCGCCTGCGCCATTGCCAGCAGTGCATCGAGCGCCTCACGTGTCCGCTGCTCTAGCTCGTGTCGCTCCGTTAGATCGCGCACGACGATGACGGCACCGACGATATGTCCTGCGGCATCGCGCACCGGTGCACCACTCACGTTGGTGAGCACCTCATGCCCATCTCGCAGAGGGATCGGAACGTCGATAGTATTGGCGCCCTTGAGCACCTCGCCCTGGAGAATGTGGGCAACCGGTCTGGGCCGTTCCTGATCCTCCTCGCGGGCGCGCGATCCGGAGTGCTGCGACAAAGGGTGTATGAGGTAGTCAGGCTGATGGACGAGAAGTTCACGGGCGGCTGTATTGGTGTGCAGAATATTTCCGTGGCGATCATAGACGAGGACGGCATCAGCCATGGCTTCGATAATTGCCTCAAGCTGATCAGCATGTGCCCGTGCCTGATGTTCGGCTTGGCGCAGTGCGGTAATATCGTGTGAGACTGCCACGGCGCCCTCGATGTTGCCCTGCAGGTCGCGGATGGGTGCGGCGCTCATCGATATATAGCGGACCGGTTCTTCTGAGCTGCGATGATATATCTCCACTCCCGATACGATCTCACCGCGCAATGCCCGTGCAGGGGGGAGTTGTTCTGGCGGGAAAAGGTCTCCAGCCGGGGTGTACAACCCATATACTTGTGGGGCATCAGTAAGTGCGGCATTGCTGCCCGATGCAGTGCTCATAAACTGTTGGCCAGCATGGTTGAGCCGAACAATGGCTCCCTCCGCATCATGGATAGAGATAGCGTCAGGTACGGCCTCGATGATCGCGTCAAGGCGTGCACGCTCCAGTGCCAGCGCCAGTGCCAGTGCCTGGGCGTTACGGGCCAGATCATCGGCATCGCGACGAGCCCGCTCTGTCTGACTGGCGACGACGCTGATAATAATGCCGATGACCAGGAAGAGGAGGGTGCCGGAAATGTTCTCGATTCTTCGCAGAGCCAGGGCGGAGTGAGGTGGCAGGATCAGCACATTCAGCAAAGCAGCGCCTACCAGCGTGGCGACGACGCTTGGACCTGCACCCCAACTCAGCGCAATAAACACTATGGCGAGGATTGGGATTGCCTCAGCGAGCTGGAACATCGGTGCGATCTGGACCAGCAGGGCCGCCAGGAGTACAGCGAGTATCTGAAGCAGTGCAGCCAGAAGATAGCATACTGCCGGGTGGTGCCATGACCTGGCCAGCCAATCTGGTGCGAAGGTATTCGTGGTGAACCAGCGTCGTGTTGCTTGCCAGATTCCTCTCGCCGGGTTGTGTTTATGCTCATCATCAGCGTGGGCAGCAATGGTGGCCGGTGCACGACGTCGTGGGCGTACTGCTACGGCTGGTGGTGCAGTGCCATCTCTAGAAATATTGCCAGGCTTGTTTTCAGGCTGCGTACTCATGGTTGTCTCCAGCTCCGATGGATAGTCCCGCGGCCAGGTATCAGTGCCCTCTGGTTTGTGAAACATGATTGATTCAGTATATACCATACACACGGGCGTGGGGCAGCTACTTCAGGACTATCCCATAATTGACCTGACTTTTGGAGCAGGTCGGAGGCGGAGCAGAGCGGGAGGCAAACAGGGTATGCCTGCGCCTGCTGGAGGCTTATTCCTGGTACATTGCGCCAGAAGGTAAGATAGTGCTACCGATGGGTTAGTGGTGCCCTTTACGCCTACCAGCCTTTTTGCTGCTGCCTTTTTTGTGGGACCTGGTTGAGCGTGATGCCATTGCTCGGGAAGTAGATAGCGGAGATGGAGTTGAAGACGCTGGTCGCGAACTGGCGGGATAGCGTGCTTCTTCCAGGATAGTGGTCACATTATCCAGCAGATCTGTAAGCTGGCTCATAGCCTCTACCACAGTGGCAGGCCCACCGGGTGCTGGTTCGTGGATACCGGGCGTTAGTGGCCCTGCCTTGAATGCTGGCTCCTGGGGTCCGGGTATTGCTGGCGCGAATTTCTGGCCAGTGATCGTTGGCTGAGGATTGCAGGTGGTGACAGGCATGATCTGATCTGGCATTATCTCCTGCCGCTCATCTTGCTCGATATGGGCGAGCACCAGAGCCATTTGTCCCTGGATGTTTAGCAGCCGGCGGTGAGCGGTACGCGTCCGGCTCAGCAGTTGTTGCCGCTGCGCTACTGTTAGCTGCTCGATCTGGCGCTGTGACTCCAATGCGCGGATCTGCGCATCAATCTGCCAGGCGAACTCATCAAACCGGTTGAGCACTGTGCAGATGGCGTTGGTGAAGCGGATGCGAGTAGCACGTGCATACAGGCGGACGCGGTCGAGGAGCACCTGAGCACCCTCAATGCTGGCGCGGATAAGAGCAGTTTCCACAGCAAAAGGGTCGAGTTGGGATAGCTGGCATGCGGCTTCAACGTCGGTAAGACGGGCGGCGCTGCTGGCAATAAAGTGATCCAGGAGGTCGAAGGGAGTTGTAGGTTCATGATCGCGGGTGGTGGGATCAAGAAGCGGGGTAGGGGCAGACATGGGCACCTCCATCTGGTGCGTGCGGGGGAAGTGTGATGTCCCGGGCACGAAGGAGAATGACGGCCGATCTATGGGGAGGAACCACTAGTTCTCTATAAGCAAGTATACTATGAATGTCAAGAGGCGAGCAGGCGGTGATACGAGGCACTGTGTGATGCTTCGTAAGGGGGCCGGTGGTTCATGCTATTATAGGCATGCTACAAAGGGATGGGTGCCCGATCTTCATATAGCCGTGAAACTACACATACAGAGAAGTAGACAGTTACAACAGAAGCACTGGCACGTCTTCCCTGGTAGAGAAAAAAAGGTGCACAGGTGAAACAAGCGTGTATTTGAAACGTCTGGAGATGCTTGGCTTCAAGAGCTTTGCCGCGCGGACAGAACTGGAGTTCAGCCCCGGGATAACGGCAATTGTCGGGCCGAATGGGAGCGGGAAAAGCAACATTGCGGATGCCATCAGGTGGGTGCTTGGCGAGCAGAGCATGAAGCAGTTACGTGGTAAGAAGAGCGAGGACATCATCTTTGCCGGAGGACCAGGGCGCGCAGCCCTGGGTATGAGCGAGGTATCGCTGACCCTAGACAACACCTCAGGCTGGCTGCCATCCGAGTACACTGAGGTGACGGTGACGCGCCGTAGCTATCGATCTGGCGAGAACGAGTACCTGATCAACAAGAACAAGGTGCGCTTGCGCGACGTATTGCTGCTGCTAGCGCAGGCGCGTATCGGGCATGACTCATACACGGTAATCGGCCAGGGACTGGTTGACGCAGCGCTGAGCCTGCGTCCGGAGGAGCGACGTAGCCTCTTCGAGGATGCCGCCGGCATCCGGCATCTCCAGGCACAGCGTGCTGAGGCAGAGACCAGGCTCGCGCAAACGGAGCAGAACCTGAACCGGCTGCGTGACATCATTGCTGAGATCGAACCCCGGCTGGGTCCACTGGCCGAACAAGCGCGGCGCGCCCAGGCCTATGCAGCCACCTCGGCGGAACTGGCACGGCAGCTTGCCCGCTGGTATGCGATCCAGTGGCGCTTGGCGTGCGAGGCAAACTCACAGGCAACGGCAGCAGCGGAAACATTGGGAGCCCGCCAGCGGGCGCTACAGGCACGAATGGGACAGCGTGCCGGGCGCATCGCTGAGCTACAGGCGCAGCGAGAGGAGATGCAGCGACGCCAGAGCGGGGTTCGTCGGGCACGCAGTGAGCTGATCGCCCGGGCGCAAACCCTGGAGCGCGACATTGCAGTTTCAGCAGAACGTCGGGCCAGCCTCTGCCGCCAGCAAGCAGATCTGGTAGCAGAGCAGGACCGCCAGGAGCAGGTATTACGGCGGGGTGAAGCGCTCATTGTCGAGCTGGAAGGGCAGCTCACCACGGCTCATAGCGCAGTGGAGGGTACCACGCGCATGCTGGCAACTCTGAGTGCCGAGATCGAGCGCGCACGATCCGCCCGGGAGCAAGAGGAGACACGGCTACGTGCCGTTCAGCGGGAAGTTATCAGCGCGCAGGCGCGGTTAGGTGCAGCGCAGAGCGAGCTGGGGCGCCTCCAGCGCCAGGTAGGCGAGCGTAACCGCGTGCTGGCGGCACGTCGGCAGGCCATCGCCCAGGCAGAAGAGCGGCTGACGGCGCTCGCCGGACATATGCAGCAACGTCAGGCTGCCCTGGACGAAGCACGCCACCAGGAGCAGGTGCTGATCGCCCAGCGCCAGCGGCTACGCAAGGCCGGCGAAGATGCACAGTATGAGTTTGAGCGGCTGCGCGACGCGCGGGCAGAAGCGCAGCGCCAGCGCCGTAGTATCGCCGACCGACTTGCGCTCCTCCGCCAGTGGCAGCAAAGCTTGAGTGGCTATTCCGACGGCGTGCGGGCGCTGGTACAAGCAGGGAAAGCCGCTGCGCCAGGCATCATTGGCCCGCTGGCAGAGCTGGTCTCTGCTCCTAAGGGGCTGGAAACAGCAGTCGAGGCAGCGCTGGGACCGTTGCTCCAGGCGCTGCTTGTGCGCTCCGCTGATGACGCCACCGCCTGTCTGCGTTATCTGGAGCAACATGGCGGCGGCACCGCACTGCTTGTCTGGGCAGCGGATGCTCCCTCTTTGGCCAGAACGGCGAGCGCGGCAGAGCCCCGGTGGGCAGCTGGGATACAAGACGCTGCGAATGGCAACGCCATCCACACCTGGAACGAGGCCCGATTCAGTGCCCGGGAGAGCAAAGCGCCGGACGGAGGAACCGCTGATGACCGGGCAACGGCGACAGTTCTGTGTGAGGCAGCGGGCATGCTGCCCTGCATGGTAACCGAGGTAATTCAGTGTGCACCTGAGCATGCACCGTTGTTTCGGCGATTACTGGCTGGCTGCGTGATCGTGCACGATCTGGAGGCGGCACAAGCGCTGCTATTCGACCATGAAAGATCGCGATATCGTGAGCAGGAGCTTGCTCTGGTAGGACAGAGCCCATTACCGCATATGGCAGTGACACTGGCTGGCGAGATGGTGCACCGCAGCGGCTGGGTGAGCGGCGGCAGCGGCAGTGATAGGCAGGGAATACTGGCACAAGCGCGCGAGCTGCGTGAGTTGCCGGCGCAGCTCGCGGAGCACGATGCTGCTCTTGCGCGTCTGGACAGACTGATCGCGGAGCTGTGCCAGCAGCAAGATGAGCGCCAGGCCGAGCAGGTCAGGCTGGAGAAAGAGCTCCAGCGCGCGAGCTCACGGGTAGCCGAGCTTACTCACGAGCTGGGGAATATGCAGCGTGATGTCGATCGCGCGCGTCATGATCTGCAGGTGAGCCAGACGGTGGAGCGAGAACTGGCAGCGGAGATCGCCGGGCTGGAGCAGGAGCTCCGCGCGACCGAAGCGCGCGTCGCCGAACAGGAGCGGGTACAGCGTGAGGCCCTGGCCCGCGCTGAGGCCATACAACAGGAGGTAGAGGCATCTGGTGCGCGCTATCAGGCACAGCAGGAGGAGGTAAACCGGCAACGCACAGCCCTGGCCGTGCAGCAGCAGGAGCAGAAAGATCTTGCGCACCGGCTGGAGCAACAGCGAGCCCAGATAGACGAGGCCCGGGTTCGCCTGGAGCATTATCAGCAGCGTGCAGCAGAACTCACACGACTACAAGAGGAGACCGAGCGCATCATGCAACGGCAGCAGGACGAGCTGGGGCAGGTGCAGAACCAGATACAGCATCTGACTACGGAACTGCGCCAAGAGGAGGAGACCGGTAGCGCGGTCGAGCGCGAGCTAGCAGCGCTCAGTAAGCAAGATATTGATGAGCGCCAGGAGCTAGATAGGCTGGAGGTCGAATATCGCCGCTGCCTGGTGGAGCAGCAGCGCTGCCGCGATACCATAGAGCACCTGCGTGCGCAGATGCATGAGGAGTTAGGGCTGGATGAACCACCATCCGCCGCATCGGAGGGAGGGGACGCTGGTGAGCTACGGCGGGCAATCGATCAGCTGCGGGTCCAGCTTAGAGAGCTTGGTGGCTGCGATCCCCATGCACCGCAGGAGTACGAGGAGACCCGGGTGCGCTACGAGTTTCTGACGGAGCAGGTGCGCGACATGGAGCAGGCATCGGCTGATCTGCGCAAGGTGATCAGCGAGCTCGATGAGCGGATGAAGCGGCAATTTATCACGACGTTCCAGGCCGTAAATGAGCGCTTCGGCCGGCATTTCACCACACTCTTCCGTGGTGGATCGGCTCATCTGGAACTGATACCACCCAGGGATGGCGAACCGTCCGGTGGCCCCATGGGTGGGGTTGAAGTAGTGGTGCAGCCGCCGGGAAAAAAGGTGCAGGATCTTGCACTGCTCTCGGGCGGTGAACGCGCACTGGTCTCGGCGGCTCTGCTCTTCGCGCTGCTTGAGACAAATTCGCCACCATTCTGCCTCCTCGATGAGGTAGATGCAGCGCTCGATGAGTCCAACGTGACGCGCTTCTGTGATATCCTGAAAGTGCTTGCACAGCGTACGCAATTCATTGTCATCACCCACAATCGCATCACGATGACCGCAGCGCAGGCGATCTACGGCATATCCATGGGACCAGATAGTGTGTCACGCCTGCTGTCACTGCGGCTTGCCGATATTCCGGGATGATGGCCAGGTTAAACCACAGGGAGCACAGAAGCATGTGGAGATGACGAAGTAGTCGGAGCCCGACCTCCTGCTGACTCTCTATGAAACGAGCTACTAAGAGAGGAGATACTATGCCGCGCGCCATTGATTTTCATGTACACCTGCCAACCGCCGATTTTCTGGAAGTCGCTATTGGCCCATACAAAGAGGCGGCAGATCGCTTCTTTCGCACTGAAGTGCAATTGCGCGATGTTGAAGAGATGGCAGCATATTATCAGGAGCGCGATCTTGTCGGGGTACTGCTGGCCTGGGATGCGGAGACAGCAACCGGACGTCAACCATTAAAGAACGACACGGTTGCCGAGATTGTGCGGCGCTACCCCGGTACATTCGTCGGCTTTGCCAGTGTGGACCCGCACAAGGGGAAGCAGGCCATTGCCGAGGCCGAGCGCGCCATCAGAGATCTCGGTCTATCCGGGCTGAAGTTTCATGCCGGCTTCCAGCAGTTTTACCCGCACGATCGGCAGTTCTACCCGCTCTGGGAGAAGATCGCCGAGCTGGGAGTGCCGGCGCTCTTCCACACTGGCACAACCGGGCTGGGGGCTGGTTTGGCTGGCGGCGGTGGTGTCAAGCTGGACTATACACGCCCGATCTGGCTTGACCATGTTGCAGCGGATTTCCCGGAGCTGATCATTGTTGGTGCCCATCCGTCGTGGCCATGGCATGAGGAGATGCTGGCAATCGTGCAGCATAAAGCGAACGTGTATAATGACCTCTCAGGCTGGTCGCCAAAGTATATTCCTGCGTCGCTCCTGCGTGAAGCGGCCGGCCGCACAAGCCACAAGTTTCTCTTTGGCTCCGACTACCCTTTTATCACCCCTGATCGCTGGTTCAAGGACTTCGCAGGCCTCGAGGCCTGGTCGGAGGAGAAGAAGCAGCAGCTATTCTTCGGCAACGCCCAGCGGGTATTGGGGAAAGTTGCAGCAAAGTGGCAGTATAGTGGACCGCCTGTTTGATGCCAGCCGGAAGATTACCGCGGATGTCAGGCAGGGGATCATCCTGGAGGAACAGCCGATGGGCACGATACTGGCCGCTACCTGTTCGTGCGGTTTTACGTCCTCTGATCTGCTTGCAGGCGGAGGCATGTTTAACTTCAAGACGTACTGTGGGTTACCGGCCCTGTGCCGGACCTGTGGTGCATTTGGTATCTGGAACTACCTCGCTAACAGAGCCCGGTGCGGGAATTGCGGAGGAACCGTCAGCTTCTATAATGAGCCAGGTTTGTACCGGCCTCCAGATACCGGCAGCGAAATAGGGACCGTATTCTCCTGGAACCTCAGCGGGTTGTCAACCAGGCGGCCACAGTTAGGGCAGAGAGCACGAGTGCAGCGTCCCTCTTCCATTGTCCTGCTCGATACAGAGTACCTCTGCCCGAGATGCCGGGAGATGAAGATGCGCTTTGCCAGTACTGGATACTGGGATTGATGGCCAGGACGAGATGCCTTGCCGGTGTACTCTCCACCCTGTATCGAACGGCCAGCCAGGAGCGTGTCTGCCATAGCTGCTCCTGTCCTGCTCTGCCTGCCCCATGAGCACCGCTGGGGCAGGCTTGCTGCCCCGATCTGCAGAGCCGGCGATGTGTACTGGTCGGCGTGCTAGCGTGGGATGATGGGCAGGATGACGTGCGAGGGATGCGCGGCATTGTGCAGGATGGTTTGTGTGGCCGGTCGCGTCTCGCGCTCGCTACCGGGCGGTCTACCGGTGTTGGGGTTACGATCCCAGCGTGGGAAGCTGCTGCTGGTGATATCCAGGCGGATGCGATGGCCGGCGCGGAAGAGGTTGCCTGTTGCCCAGCAGTCGATGGTGTATTCGTACACTTTACCTGGCTCGATCAGCTCTGGCGTGTCGCCATGGCGGTAGCGAGCGCGGATGATGCCATCGGTGAGGTTTTGCGCATAGCCATCGGGATGCACGTCTACCAGGCGCGCGACGAAGTCAGTATCCGGCGCAGAGGAGGCGGCATAGAGCTTGACGACGATGGGTCCCGTGACCTCAACGTCGCGGTCCAGTGGAGGCGTTGAGTAGACGAGTACATCGCCGCGCTGCTCGACGGGCCGCTGGTCCCAGGGGCCTGGCCGGTAGATCGGCGGCAGCAGCAGTGCGCCGCCGCAGGTTGGCACCGGAGCAGCGGGGTCGTAGATATACTGGTCAGCTGGCTCGTCCGCGGGTGGCACAACACTCAGCAGGCCATCGCCGTGCAGAGAATTGGCACGCCCCTGGCTATGCAGATAGTATGGCGTATACTGTGTGCGGGCGAGCGGCCACTCTTGCTCATCGCGCCAGACGTTCTCTCCCATGATGAAGAGCTTAACCGGCGCCTCGTCCATAATACCGTTCTGCTGATCCTTGAGCCAGTAATCAAACCAGCGAAGCTGCAGGCTGGCGATATCTATCTTGAGGTCGATCAGCAGGGCTGATGAGGCGAAGCCGAAATCACGGTCACCAACGACATGGTTCATCGCGCCGTGGGACCAGGGGCCAATGAGCAGGCGTGGCTGGCGCGCTGCGGGAGTGGCGCCCTGCGCACGCAGCCCCCGGTAATTCTGGAGCATGCCACCAAGGAGGATATCGTACCAGCTGGCTACCAGATAGGCAGGCGCACTGATATTCTGATAGCGTCCGATAACCATGGCCTCTGCGGCGGAGTTGCGGTCCAGTGGGTGGGCGAGGGCATCAAACCAAGATGGCGCAATATCCAGATCGCGAAACGGCGGAAATTCGTTCAGGGGAAGATAGGAGAGGAGGTCGCTGGAAAGACCATCGATAGCCTGGGCCAGTCGATACAGTCGCTGCCCCAGCTCCGGGTCATCACGGTAGCGCCGCATTAGCGAGTCAATGCCCAGGACCTCCAGGAGCCAGTAGGCGCTCAGGCCCAGCTCAAAAGCGCCGCCACGGTAGCTGCCGCCATCGAAAAAGTCGGCCCAGGTCTGCATAGGGAAGATGGCCTTGAGCGCGGGCGGATTCTCCCAGGCTGCAGCGAGCTGGGTGAAGCCAAAGTAAGAGATACCGTACATGCCCACCCGGCCGTTGGAGCCTGGCAATTGTGCAGCCCACTGGACGGTGTCGTACCCATCGGGCGCCTCATGGCGCATCGGATACCAGTCGCCATCAGATGCAAAGCGGCCACGCACATCCTGCACCACCACGATATAGCCACGCCGAGCCACCTGCACCGGGTCCAATACAGCCGTTCCAAGCGGAAAGTCCTTGCCATAGGGCAGCCGCGTCAATAGGACTGGATATGATCCATCAGATGCCGGGCGGTAAACATTCGCGCGCAGTTCCACACCATCACGCATGCGCACGGGCACATCTAACGCAACCTGTATCTCAGTTATCGCGTTTATTGCCATCGCGTTCCCACCATCCTTTCTCCACTTACGCTCTACAAGCTGGCGGAGCAGGCCACAGCCCTGGCCCTATCCATGCAATCGTCGTGAGGAAGGGTACCGTGAGCGGGAGCAGGCTCTGCCCCTACACTGTGTGCATGGCCTCAGTGTACCATATGCAACTCTTGTATGGCGAAGCCTGGCAGCAGTGCTCTTGACAACCGGGGCAGCTATCAGCTACCCTGGAAATAGAACAGACGTTTTATGAACGTAGATCGTCACAGCCGGGGAAGCGGGAGCGGACGTATGGATAAGGCCGATCTGGCCCTTTATCGCGACGTTTTCATCCAGCGCGATGATGCCTATGCCCGACAGCATGGCACGAGGGCGTCTCGCGATCGGCATGTCCAGTATATCTGTGTGCGTCATCCAGTTACCGATGCCGTGCTGGCGGACCATCTGACCGGGCGACTGACGGCGGCATGGTACGCGCTGGATGCGGATGGACGCTGCCGTTGGGGCGCATACGACTGTGATGAAGATAATCCTGAGGGGCTCTTGCAGCTCCAGCGACTGGCGCGGGCCCTGAATGCCTGGGGCATGGTAACCCTGCTAGAGAGCAGCCGGCGCGGCGGCCATCTCTGGGTGCTGGTGGCACCGCCGGGCTGTCCCGCTGGCGATCTACGTCGGCTGCTGTACTATGTGCTGGAGGATACATCAGGTGCGCCAGGCGGTTCTCTACCACGTATCGAGGTATATCCCAAACAGGACACGCTGCCCCCTGGTGGCTTTGGCAGCGGACTGCGTGGGCCCCTTGGCGCGCACCAGGGAGCGGGAGGACGCCGCTTTCCCTTTCTCGACCCCGAGACGCTTCAGCCCGTTGGGCAGACACTGCGCGCGCAGCTTGCGCACTTGAGCAGAGTTGCAGCGCTACGCCCGCTTCCGGCTACTATCAGCGCTGCCGTGGCGGCACTGCCACCACGCATGAGGATACATCGCGCAGATGCGGGCGAGACGGCGATGGGGGGAGAAGGAAGTGGGCGAGATCAGCGCGAACCAGGATCTGCGGCGGCAGTGCCGCTGCCAGCGCTGCCGCTTGACCCGGATATGGCAGCGGCGATCACGGTGCCGCAGCTCGCACTGCTGGTACGGCAGTGCGTCGATCTCCATGCATATGTCGCCCGCTATACGGCGGTAACGGCCCGGGGACGGGCCCATTGCCCACTCCACCCACCTGATGTGCATCCGAGCTTTGCGATTCGTGGATCAGGTCCAGATGCTTTCTGGGTCTGCTTTCACGAGACGAATCCAGCGACCGGGCGCTATCTTGGTGGCGATGTCATTGAACTTCATGCACGCCTGCGCGGGCTGCGCTACACTGCAGCAGCCTGGGAGCTTGCCGCACTCGCCGGCATCCTGCCACTAAATGTGTCACCGCCCCTGAGTCACCGCTTTCCGCAGAAGTCACGTCTCCCGGTGCGGCTCTGGCGCGGGCGTCCCACGGCGTAGCCTTTTTCAGGCCAGAGCAAATTGCAGTGGATGCGATATTCTGGTAGACTGTATCATGGTGTCGAGCCATGCTCTGCCTGCATGCTCGCGGCATGGCCATTGCAGGTACCAACAGTTCGAGATCGGGATCTTTTGATCTACCGGCGCATACGCCGGGCTGTCTCAAAGGAGAGATGCATGAGCACCATGATGACCAGGGCACACGATCTGGCAAGCGAAGGGCTGATAAACCTCGGCAACGTACACTGGAACCTCTCAGTGCCGCAGCTCATTGAGCAGGCTATCATCCGCCACGAAGCGGTGCTTGCCGCAAATGGTGCCATAACCGCAGAAACCGGTAAGCGCACCGGGCGCTCGCCGAAGGATAAGTTCATTGTCAGGCATGGGGAGAGTGCGAACAGTATCTGGTGGGGGAATAATCAGCCTATCTCCCCTGAGCACTTTGAGCGTCTGTGGAACCGTGCGACAGCTTACTTGCAGGGACGTGATATCTTTGTTCTGGATGCCTGGGCCGGAGCCCATCCCGATTATCGGATACCGATCCGGGTAGTTGCGGAGCTGGCCTGGCATGCGCTGTTTGCTCAGCAGCTCTTCTGCCGTATGAGCCGTGAAGAGATCGCCCATGCGAAGCCGCAGTGGCTCGTGCTGGCAGTACCGTATTTCTACGCCGATCCTGAGCGGGATGGGACACGTTCAGAGGTGGCGGTGATCCTTGATTTTGAGATGCAACGTGTGCTTATCGCTGGCACACGCTACGCTGGTGAAATCAAAAAGTCTATTTTTACCATGCTGAACTATGTGTTGCCGGCCCGGGGGGTTTTTCCGATGCATTGCTCGGCCAATACCGGCGCTGACGGGCGCGTAGCGCTCTTCTTCGGCCTTTCCGGTACGGGGAAAACCAGCCTGTCGGCTGATCCAGAGCGTCCGCTCATTGGGGATGATGAGCACGGCTGGAGCGATCAGGGGATCTTCAATTTTGAAGGCGGCTGCTATGCCAAGTGCATCCGTCTCTCGGAAGAGCGTGAGCCGCAGATCTGGCATGCTATTCGGTTTGGCGCGGTCTGCGAGAACGTGGTGCTCGATCCACGGACGCGGATCCCTGATTACGATGACGACACGCTCACGGAGAACACCCGTGCTGCGTATCCAGTAGAGAATATTCCTCATGCTGTGCTCAGTGGCATTGGCGGCCAGCCCGCAGCGATCTTCTTGCTCACAGCAGATGCCTTTGGTGTCATGCCTCCTATCGCGCTTCTAACGACAGAGCAGGCGATGTATTACTTTCTATCGGGGTATACGGCGAAGCTGGCCGGGACCGAGGCCGGGCTCAGCGCCGAGCCGGAGGCAACATTCAGCACCTGCTTTGCTGCGCCGTTTCTCCCGTTGCCGCCGACGACCTACTCACGCATGATGCGCGAGCGCATTGAGCGTCACCAGGTGCGCTGTTTTCTCGTCAATACCGGCTGGATCGGCGGTCCGTTCGGCGTAGGCAAGCGCATCAATATTGAATACACTCGTGCAATGGTGCGGGCAGCAATTAATGGCGATCTGGATCAGGTAGAGCGCTGGACCGATCCGATCTTCGGACTCCATGTACCGGTGTTATGTCCTGGCGTGCCGGCGGAGGTGCTACGGCCACGCGATACATGGGCCAATCCTGATGATTATGACCGCCAGGCGCGTGAGCTGGCCCGGCGCTTCATCAAGAACGCCGAGCGGTTTCCTGATGCTGATCCTGGGGTGCATGCTGCTGGTCCACATCTCTGATGCGGTAGTAGCTTGCAGTATCCTCCTCCCCGTAGATGGGAATTCTGCTTTGCCCCAACGCATCTATCTCTCTTCCCAGCTCAGACGGCTCACCAGGGGGGGGGGGATTTTCGGGCGGGGAGAGTGCCGGGGGGACCAGTGAGCACGGGTATCGCGCCCGATACCTGTCCCACTGGTTCCCCCTGAATCGGGGTATGGCTTGGTTACCGGGCCCGGGCGTGCATGCGCCGGAAAGCTACTCTTGGCGAGCGGCATGGGCGGAGAATCAGGCGGTTATCCCAGCGGTGGCCTGTCTGGGAGCCAGTCACCCGGTGTATCAGCGCGCAAGCAGGCGTCAAGAAAGGCATCGACCCGTTTGAGGTAGGCGCGCAGGTTGCCGGCAGGTGCGCCGCAATGGTCTGCTCCATCGACGAGCCAGAGGGTAAGCTTATCGCTCGCGGCACAGGCGGCGATAGCGTGGGCGTGCTCAGGGCTGACCAGCGTGTCATTGAGTCCGTGGATGATCATTACATGCCGGCCGCTGGCGACGATCTGCTGTGCGGCAATGGCGGGGCTCACATGGAGTGAGCACGAGGCGTACCGCTCAAAGGCCCGGAGCATCCACTGCGTGAGGGTTTTTGCCACCAGACCGAGCCCCTGACGGGCAAAACACTCCTGGATCCACCCTGCTAGGATTGTGTCCAACTGCGCATAGCTGCTATCGGCGACGACAGCAGCGATCTCCGGACGATAGGATGCGGCGAGCAATGCCGCTGCCGCGCCCATCGAGTAGCCCAGGATGCCTATGCGCTGAGAGATTACGTCTGGCTGCTGGCACAGGAAATCGAGTGCGGCGCTGACATCGCGTGACTCCAGGTCGCCGCCGGTCGTATAGCGGCCAGCGCTGCGTCCATGAGCCCGGAAATCGAAGAGCAGCACGTGATAGCCCCGCCGGTAGAAGTGCTCGGCCAGACGAACCAGATAGGTGCAGTCGTGCCGCCAAGGATGGCAGAGGATGATGGCCGGTGCCCGGTGAGGTTGCTGGATATACCAGCCGGAGATCGTGATCCCATCATGGCTCAGGAAGCGGACGTCCTGGACTGGTGTGCGCGGTGACCACGTTGCAGGGTATAGTACGCCGGCGGCATTCGCAGCCGCGCCCTGCCTGCCTCTGAGCGCATCTGCCGATGGAATATAGGCAATCGCCAGCGCGGCGCGCGCCGCACTATAGGCAGAGCGCAGCGTTGCCACGATGCCGGCCAGCGCAGTCATGCCCAGTAGTTGCCGCCATCCGGGCAGAGGAGGCCGCCGGTACGTAAGCCGCCGGGGCCATTCTATGCCTCCTATCACCACATTCCTATCCCCCAGGCTTTGAGTACAGGTGCGTGAACAGACGGGATTTCCTCATCAGTTCTGTTCTGACGCCAGCACAACGTATGATAACTTAGCATAGGAGCAGTAACAGGCCCTTGTCAAGGGGTAGGTTGCCTATGAGGCACGGTGAATGAAAAGGGAAAGAGTTGAGGGAGGGGCAACCGGCACCCCGGTATTCCGGCGGGCAGATTCGATGCACATTCATCGCCATGTGCCCAGGCATTGGCTACGTTAACGAGCGTCGAGTTGGGCCAGCAATCCCTGCCGCACCATCTCGGCTTCCTCCCGCGTCGGGAATGGCCGCGATCGACGTATACAGCACGATTCGTCGTAGACGATCCAGCCGCCCGGCTTTCCATTCTGGCTGGCGGCTCGTTTGACCACCAGTATGGACCGGCGGGGCTGGTCCATTTCAATAGGCTCGTAGGGCAGCACGGATGAGGCCATCACGTTCACCCCCATCAGGTATCTGAGCTCTGTGACGTCTCTCGTGCCCCTCCCTCGCATGCTCAACTGTTGTATCCGCATATTGCGTGCCAATAAGTCGACAACCAGTTGCTGGCCAGTTTTTACCGGCAGATATGCTCCGGCGCTGTCTGAGCGGGGCAACGACTCAACGGATATAGCCCGGAAGCCCGTCATAAGATGTCCAGGTCTCGCTCTTGCCGCGGTCGATCCAGCCGGAAGGGGTTATCTGCGGGCGAGATTGTGCCGGTGAGGGTGGCGATGGTCAGGCGGCTGCCGCCGGCGCTGGCCATGATACCATGGCCGCTGTAGCCGCAGTTGACATAGAGCCCTTTTATTGGGGTTGGCCCAAGATAGGGCCGGTGGTCCGGTGTGTAGGTGTACTGGCCGGCGCGGAGGAACCAGTGGCAGGTGTTACGCTGCCAGACTTCGCGCCAGAAGGGGCTGATCCGCGCGACGGCATGATCACTGGCCGGGTTGAGCAGGCCAAAAGCGAAGTCCTCGCTGGTGGGCACGTCATCGAGCGGTGGGCCACCGGGTATGCCCGGTGCTGTCCATAGGAGATTGGCGCCGTGCAGCGCCGGTCGCCAGTGGGCACCGGTCCCCTCGTCAATGGTCATCGGGGCATCGGACGGTACCTCAGGCACCTCGGGCATGATCATCCGCTGCCGGCGTACGAGGGTGAGATCGAGCTCGATGCCGGCCATGCGGGCGATGACGCCTGAAAACGGGCCAGCGGCGATGACCACCTGATCGGTGGCAATTGTGCCCCTCGTCGTGCGCACAGCGGTAACCCGGTCGCCGGCAAGCTCGAAGCCGGTTACAGCAGTCTCGGTGACAAAGGGAGCGCGACTGGCGATGGCATATCCCATGGTGAGTTTGCGTGGGTCAAGCCAGCCATCGCCGGCGCGATAGCGGGCCTGGATGACCTCCGGGGTAAGGTAGGGAAAGCGGTAGCGGGCCTCATCGCCGCTCAGAAGCTCGACATCGTGGAGTCCCCATTCACGCTGACGCTGTACTAAATCGCGCTGGCGGCGAGCCGTGCTCTCTGTGGTAGAGAGCCAGAGGTAACCCTGCTGGCGCACGCCGATGTCATAGCCAGGTAGCCCGGCTACCTCGGCGAAGTGGGTGAACAGGTCAATCCCTTCGCGCACCAGGTCCATTTCTTCCGGGTTGTCGAACTGGGCGCGGAATGCGCCGGTTGCCGCTGGAGTTGTGAGGGTAGCAAGCGTTGGTCGCTTCTCGATCGTTACTGCCTGTATGCCAGCCCGTGCCGCGAAGAAGGCGGTGGCTGCGCCGACGATCCCGCCGCCGATAATTACCAGCTCGGCGGTGCGTGGTAGCTCGTGGGTCAGGTTGGCTTTGTATGGTATCATGACAGACTCCCTGGGTGTTCTATGCCGGGCACTTCGTGGTGACGACGGCAACGTGGCTCGTAGGCTTCGGTGGCTCCGACCAGGACAATGGGGTCGTAGTAGGAGGCCGGGCGCCCAGCGATGATGCGCTGCGTGCGCGTAGCCGCGCTGCCACAGACCATGCAGACGGCGGTGAGCTTGGTGATGGAATCTGCGCGCGCGAGCAGTTCGGGCATCGGACCGAACGGTTCGCCGCGAAAGTCGAGATCCAGGCCGGTGATGATGACACGTCTGCCCTGTTGTGCCAGTTCCTCGACAACGTCGATGATATCCGCGCTGAAGAAGTGGGCTTCGTCGATGGCAATAACGTGGTCGTCAGCGGTGATGGCCTGCAGGATCTCCTGTGGGGTGGTGACTGGGAGTGCTTCGAGCATGACCTGGTTGTGTGAGGCGATGTTGTTGGCTGCATAGCGTGCATCCAGATAGTGCTTGAAGACACGATAGCGCTGACGGGCGAAGGCGACGCGACGGACGCGCCGTATCAGCTCCTCAGTTTTGCCAGAGAACATGCAGCCGGTGATAACTTCGATGGAGCCGGCGATAGGTAGCTGGTCCATGCAGTGCATCCTTTGCAAAGCAAGCGTGAAGCTGTTAAGCCATGGGAGGCACATTGGCGTGGTCGATTGTACCATGCGGGCAATGGTTGCGTAAAGAGGGATGAGGCTGCGGTACGGAGATTGGCCTGCCGGAGGGTGAGGAAGAGGCGTCGATATTACTTATGATAATAACCCTTATCATAACTCATTGTATGCGGGGACGCTCCGCTGCCATCCTCCGCAACATGCAACCGATCGAAATGGCGCGGCAGCAGCAGAAGCGCAACACCGCTGAAAATGGCGATGAGCGTGAGTCCCCAGAAAACCTGATGGATGGCCAGGTAAAGGCCCTGCCGGGTATAAGCCGCAGCCGCCGTGCCAAGGTGGTGTGGACTGCTGCCAAGCACCTGGCCCACCGTATTGACTGCCGCCGGAAGCTGTCTGGCAATATTTGCTGGGGCATGATGGAACCACCCGGCAAGCGCGGTATTAACCACGCTGCCGAATATCGCAGCTCCCACAGCCTGGCCAATCTGACGGGCGAACATGTTTGTGCCGGTGACTACGCCCCGGCGGTTCCAGTCAACGACTGACTGGATGCCCACGATAAGTGGGGTGGAGAGCAGGCCAAGTCCTGCTCCCATAACCAGACTGCCTGCTGCGGCCAGCCATGCCGGGGCAGACGCAGCAAGCGAGACAAAGATGAGACCCGAGGCAAGGCAGAAGCCAGCCCCGATAAGGGCGGTATCGCGAAAGCCAATGCGCAGGAAGAGCTGGCCGGATAGCGCCGATGCGACCGGCCAGCTTATGGACATGACTGCCAGGATGAAGCCGGCGATGACGGCATCTGCACCCAGGACGCCCTGGGCGTACGTTGGCAGGAAGGTCGTGAGCCCGATGGAGAGCAATCCCAGGGCAACAGTGGCCAGGTTTGCGCCAATGAGCAGGCGCCGACTGAATACCCATAGTGGCAGGATCGGCTCAATGGCACGGCGCTCCTGTCCCACGAAGAGCACCAGCGCCATGGCTGCAGTAGCAAAGACCAGCGTGCTCTGAGTCGATAGCCATGGCCAGCCCATGCCTCCTTCAAGCACACCGAAGATCATCAGTCCGACTGCGATGCTCAGCAGCGCTGCGCCAGCGTAATCGATGTAGCGGCGCTGGTGCGACACATCCTCATGCAGATAGGCGCCGATCATGATGATGGCCAGGGCACCTAGGGGTATGTTGATGTAGAAGATCCACCGCCAGGAGGCGTACTCGGCGAAGAATCCGCCGATAGCAGGGCCAACGACTGCCGATATTCCCCACACACTCGAGAGCCAGCCCTGGATGCGAGCGCGCTCCGCAACATTATAGAGGTCGCCTGCCAGGGTGGTCACAATTGGCTGTATGGCGCCAGCGCCGATACCCTGGATGCCCCGGAAGATGATCAGCATCACCATGTTCCACGCAGTGCCGGACAGGACGGAGCCCGCCAGGAAAATGAGGATACCGGCGATCAGCATCGGCTTGCGGCCATAGAGATCGGCGAGCTTGCCATAAATTGGGATCGTTGCTGCCTGGGTAAGTACGTAGAGTGAGAAAACCCAGGCAAAGAGCGCGAAGCCGCCGAGGTCACGCACGATTGAGGGGATGGCGGTTGCGACAATAGTAGTATCCATCGCTGCCAGTCCCATTGCCAGTACCAGCCCGATGAGTATCTTTCCGCGTGCCTGATGCAGCTGTGCCTGATCGGAGGTCTCAGTGACATCCATGTGCGCCTCTTGTGCTGCTTTCCTATGGGTGTGTAGTTTCCTGGGGCATAGTTCGTGTCTGGCCGGCGGTAAGGCAGCGGCGGCAGATGCCGAAGAGGGCCAGATGGCGTGGGTCTACCTGAAATCCATACTCGCACAGGATTCGCTCACGGAGTGGGGCAAGCAAGGTGCCGTCGAGCTCGATGATGGTGCCACAGCGGGTGCAGACCAGATGGTGGTGTGGTGAGTCGCCGATGAGCTCAAAGCAGGTTGCGTTCCCACCCAGATCTGCTCGAGAGACGAGGCCAGCAGAGATCAGCAGATCGAGGATGCGGTAAATGGTGGCCAGGCTGATGTCTGGATAGCGCTGGGCCACCCACTGCAGGATCTCATCGGCGGTCATATGCCCACCATGCGTGGCCAGTGCCTCCAGGACAACGAGACGCTGGGGGGTAAGACGAAGTCGCAGCCGGCGGAGTTGCTCGATGTAGCCTGGAGAGTCAGGACGGAAATGCCTGGTGGTCATACCTTATGCCTCTGCTTATAGTTTTCTGGTAGCCTGCCTGCACCATGATGAAGCAGATCAGCGCTTGCCGCACTATTCGCGGCGTCTCTGTGTCCGCCTGGCCTGCTGGCACTCTGCACACATGCAGCTTGCCCGCAGGCGCTCGTAGGTATAGATGCCTGTTTTGTGGCCATCGCCCCATACTGGTGAAAGACCGTAGCGCCCGACAGGCTTTAACTCGTAGATTGTGGTCTGCTCTTCGGTGAGCGGCGTATCAGATCGCATTGAGCCCGGCAGGTTGCCCTCACCGGCACAGTGCGCACAAGGGCAGGCACGTCGGAGCGCTTCGTAGTCATGGATGCTCTCATGCCCATCGCTCCAGCTAAGCAGAAGTCGACGGTGCTCTTCGTCAAGGGTATAGCTTATTGGGTAGACATCATCGGGGTAGTTCATGCTCATCTTTTTTTCATCTCTTCTGACCATCATAGCGCCACAGCAAGCATGGCGGGTGTCCCATTCTATTCAGTCAGGAACACCCGTCGCTGGCTCTGCATCCTTCCAGGTAGCCGTTTTCGCTTGTTTCACGAGCGGCTTTTGCGGCCCCGTTAGCAGCATCGCAATACTACCCTTCCATTCCCCTAACCTGGTCAGCTGCCTCGGCTACCGGATGCGATCGCTGCGGACGCCGCCTGGGGCCACGGCGTGCTGCAGCCTTCGCTTTTAGTCGCGGTACTACCAGCATAACATATAGGGTGGATAAAGTAAAAATTCCGGCAGTAACTGCCAGCGGTATAGCATTCGGTGTGGTAGCTGCGCCGATAGCCAGGGTTGTGAAGATGATGGTTGTGAGAGCAGGAATGATATAGCCGCCAGGGATGCGGAATGAGCGCGGTGCTTCCGCCTGCCGCCGTCGCAGCTGGATTACGCAGATGCCTGCGACCGCATAGATCATCGCCTCCAGCACAGCACCGACGAGGATCAGCTCCTGGAACTGACCGGTCAGAGCAACAACGATGGCAATAGCCGCTGAGACGGCAGTGAGCGCAATGATAGTCATATAGGGGACTGCATAGGCGATGCTGATGCGTGCAAAGATCGGTGGCAGAGTCGCTTCGCGCGCGGCGGCATAGAGGAAGCGTGATGCCGTTGCGAAGCCGCCGTTAAAAGTCATCATACCTGTGAAGATGGTGGCGATGAGCATCCAGGCGATGCCTGTCTTTCCCAGCGCGGCCTGGGCCAGAAGCATCTGCGGTACGGCGGAATGGACCAGCGTATGAATAGGTACCAGGTTGGTAGCCGCTACAGTGAAGAGGGAGTATGCAACAAAGAGCAGACCCAGCGCGACAAACATCCCATGGGGGATCTGCTGATAGTCGGTGATCTCCTCAGCCAGCGGCGTAACCCACTCGAAAGCGGCGAACACGAAGACGCCAACGGCGACCGCGTTAAAGAGATTGGCAGGTGACCGGAGCGCGGCAAAGGGCGCATGAAGGTGAAAGCCGTGCCGGCTCAAGGCAATGAGCGAGATGGCCACGGCTGACAGCAGGAGGGCATAGGTCGTGATATCCTGCACCAGCCCGGCTATGCGGATACCCCGGAGGTTCGCTCCCATTGCCAGAGCCAGGAGAACAAGAATCCAGATGATAGCCGGGACCACCGGGAAGACGAACTGGATGGCACTGCCAACAACATAGCTATCGGCGGCAATGACGGCAACAATTGTCAGCATGTAGCCGAAGGTCACGATAAGCGCCGTGCGCTCGTTCAATGCGTTGCGCATGTAGAGCCGGATGGCTGCGGCCGAGGGATAAAGCCCGCTCAGCTCGGAGAAACAGAGGGCGGCGAGCAGTGCCAGTATGCCGGCTACCAGCATGGCGATCCAGGAAGAGTCGCCAGCGAGATAGGCAGCGAGCTGCACACATCCCAGAAAGCTGATCGCTGCGAACGCCAGGCCGGCGCTGGTAGAAACGATGGTGCGAAATTTCAGGACGCGCCGCAAGCCCACGGGCATAGCCATAGGTTTCCCTCCCCTATCATAAGGTTGTTTCAAGCGTTGTCCAGAGCCGCGGTCCATAGCGGGTCGGGCAGCGGAGTCTGCGACAGCACGGGCAAAGGTCACACAGGTGCCGGTCAGGTCATCTACCCTGGGCAGCGATTGTTGCCAGCGAGCCGTCGAGCGCATCCAGGATAATGTCAATCTCATCAGGCTGGATGATCAGGCTGGGCATGAGGCGCATAACGCTGGGTTCATTGCCCGTGTAGATGGCGATGATGCCTCGTTGCGCGAGCTGATAGCTCATCCGTGGTCCCATGCTGTCATCGGCGAACTGCAGGCCGATCATCAGCCCCTTGCGCCGCACTTCACACAGCACAGCGGGATAGCGCGCCTGTAGCCGGGCCAGGCCGGCGCCGAAATAATCGCCCATCGCTGCGGCATGCGCGCAGAGATTATGCTGCTCGATATAGTCGATTACTGCCAGGCCAACGCGGCACCCCAGATCACTGCCGCCGAAGGTGGAAAGATGGATGAAGGGGTGCATGAGCATGAAGTCGTTCAGCTCGGCCGTATATATGGCCGCTGAGATAGGATAGATAGAACCACCCAGCGACTTAGCTAGTGTCATAATGTCTGGCGTGATGCCCCAATGCTCGCAGGCGAACATTTTGCCGGTACGCCCGAAGCCGGTCTGAATCTCATCCAGGATGAGCAGGGCACCACGCTCCGTACAAAGGCGCCTCGCTGCCGGGAGATAGTCATCCGGGGGAATATTAATTCCCCCTTCGCCCTGGATGGGCTCGAGCAGGACTGCTGCCGTCTGGTCGTTAATGGCCCGTTCAAGAGCAGCGATATCGCCGAAGGGCACGCGACGAAACCCCGGCGCCAGCGGCTCAAAGGGTTCGCGATAGGTGTCGCGGCCAGCGGCAGCCAGGGAGAAGCCGGTATGACCATGATATCCCTTGGCGGCATAGACGATCTCCGGGCGCATGGTATAGCCGCGAGCAAGCTTGATGGCGAAGTCATTGACCTCACCACCGCCGGTGCCGAACATAACACATTCGAGATTCCCCGGCGCGATCTGTGCGAGGCGTCGGGCCAGGGCCGCTTTCTCAGCCGAGCAGAGGAGAAAGATGCCATTGTCAATTTCATCCAGTGCATCACGCAGGGCCTGGACGATCTCTGGCGTGCGTCGTCCAACGTTGAAACTGCCGGCGGAGGTGATGCAATCTATGTAGCGCTTGCCCGTAATATCCCAGACATAAATGCCTTCGCGACGGGCCTCGATGATATCCAGTCCTGCCTGCGCGAGCACCCGCGCTTTCATGGCATTGACGTAGTGCGCATAGTCAGACAGCGCCTGCTGTCTGGCCTGTTCACGCTCGTCCATGACGGCTGGCGCAGGTGCCGTGGCGTGTGGTGCGCTCTCACGGCTGGGGCGACGGCGTCGGGTTGAGCCTTCTGCTGGCATGATCAGCCTCCTTGCGGTGAAACGGTGTTACGTTGGGTATGCTATGATCAAGAGAAGGGCATGGGGTGAGAATGCTAAAACCTGTGTCCATTGTAGTGCCTATTATAGCCGACAGGCAGGAGATGTACAACCGATGGATGACGCGACGCGAAAGCAGGTGCTTCGTCTGTTTACTTATGGACTGTATGCTATCACAGTGGCCGAGGGCGAGCGGCGCAATGCATTTACGGCAAACTGGCTGACGCAGGTCTCTTTCGATCCTCCCCTGGTGGCACTCTCGGTTGAGAACGACTCGGCCTCGCTGCCGATGATCCAGCGCACTGGTCGCTTCGTGATTAACATTTATCGTGCCGATCAGCGTAATCTGGCCGGGCAGTTAGGTCATTCGCTGCTGACGCATCCTGATAAACTTGCAGGACTATCCTTCGCCGAAACTGCCTCAGGTGCGCCATATCTGCCGGAAACGCTGGCTCACGTGGAGTGTGCGGTCGAGAGCATCACGCCGGCCGGCGATTCGTCGGTGGTAATCGCGCGCGTTGTGGATGTGGGCCGGCATGGCAGCGGCGAACCGCTGACCATGAAGGCTGCCGGCTTCCGTCATGCGGGTTAACACAAACTATGTCAGGCTGCGGACCAATGATTGACAGCCCGGCGCTCTCGTGCTACACTCTCCTGCGAAGAAGCCCGCTGCATGCAGCGGGCTTCTGTGTTCTCAAGCTATAGCCTGTGGAGCCAGGCGTACTGGCTTGCCCACAAGAAGCGAGAGGAAGGATTGGCGATGAGCCAGCATACGATGATACTGTCCCGCATCAAAGAGACGATCCAGGTGCTGGTAGAGGAGATTGGACCACGTGCCTCGACAAGCACGGCAGAACAGCGAGCATCCAGTTATGTGGCAGAGCAACTGCGGGCTTTAGGCTACGATGTATTCGTTGAGCGGTTCCGTTCAGTTACGAGCTTCTCCTGGACATTTGGCTGCTTTTTTCTGAGCTTTCTTGTTGCTGCCGGTCTCTTCAGGATAATGCCGTTCGTAAGCGCAATGCTCTGTGTGCTGGCGCTGATAGCCTTTAGCCTGGAAAGCAACGCCATTGAGACGCTATCGCGTCTGATGCCTCAGCGGCTCAGCCAGAATGTCATCGGCCGGCTCACAGTACCGGCGCCCGCGCTGCCAGCGGCAGGTCAGGGGCACGCGCGGCAGACCATTGTGCTCAGTGCCCACGTTGACTCTGCCCGTTCTGCGCTCCTCTGGCATCCGCGCATTGTCGGCGCTTTTCGGGCGCTGCTGCTGCTGTCTATTGCGGCGATGGTAGCAGTGACCATGCTCTACATTCTGGGATTATTGGTCAGTGCCAGGGCCAGAGAAACGCTGTGGCTGGTTTCCTTGCTGCCGGCGGCTTATCTTGCGGCCATTGTCCTGATATTGGTCCATCGCGAGCTGTTTGGCCAGGTAACCCCTGGGGCCAACGATAACGCATCGGGCGTTGCAGCATTACTGGCAGTGGCCGAGGCATTAGTGCGTGATCCGCTCACGCGGACGGATGTCTGGGTTGTTGCTACCGGCTGTGAGGAGGCTGGTACCGTGGGAATGCTGCGCTTTCTCAACCGCCATCATTTTGACCGACAGAGCACGTGGTTTCTCAATTTTGATAATGTCGGTGCCGGCCATATCACGTATATTGTAGCTGAGGGTATTCTTCTCGATCTTCCTGCTGATCTACTCCTCCGTTCTCTCGCTGCGCGATTTGCGCGTGAACATGCCGAGCTGGCTATCGGCATGCGTCGCTATAAGGCTTTGACTACTGATGCCATTATCCCGCTGGTGCGTCGCTACCGGGCCATGAGCATTATGGCCTTCGACGATCGGGGCCGACTGCCGAACTGGCACTGGCCTGGCGATACCGTTGCCCACCTGGACTTTACCACTATTGCAACAGCGGCTCAGATGGGCGCGTACCTGGCACGGGAGCTGGACTGCCTGGGGGGATCAGCCGGTGTGCAGAGTGGATAGGGTGAAATGAAAGTCGGCATATCGCTATGAGCTTGCTATGGCTCTTGCATCTATAGAGCGATCGTGCTATAACATCTGCAACCTGTACTGCTGGTTGAATCACCGCTGGAAGATGATGGGGTCCGATGAAGAAGATCGTCCTTGCCGAGGATGAGCCATCAATGCGTTTGCTTATTGCCGAGACTTTGCGTGATCATGGACAGTACCAGCTCTTCCTTGCTGGCGATGGCTGTGAGGCTCTAGAGATTGTGCGTCGGGAGCGGCCTGACCTGTTGCTCCTCGACGTTGATGTGCCGTTGTTGAACGGCTTTGCAGTTTGCCAGCAGATGAAGGCCGACCCGTGCACCCGGCAGGTACCGGTCGTCATGATCACAGCGATGGCCCAGGATCATTATCGGAGAGAGGCAGCAATGCTGGGTGTGGCTGAATATTTTACCAAGCCCTTTAGCCCTCTGGCCCTGCTGCGTAAAGTGGAGGAGCTCCTTGGCTGCTGATTTTTCGCTCTACCTGCCTGAGAATGAGAGCCGCCGGTTAGCGTATATGGCTGCAGAAGGCGATGTCGGACCTTCCGTATGTGCGGAGATCGAGGGGCTTTCGCCTGCGCAATTAGCAGTGATCGTCTCTTCCCTGGCACTTGGGGTTGTCCTGTTAGACCAGGATGCGCGTGTGTGCTATACCAATGCGGCTGCCGCCCGGCTTCTGGGTGCCCCATCCCCCGCGGTGCTGACCGGAACGCCTATCCTTCAGTGGTTGCCGGCCATCAAGGAGGAGCTTGCTCGCGCTTATGCTCAAACATCGCTGCGCGCGCCGGTCCGCGTATCAGCTATACCTGGCAGCGGGTGTATGCTCTGCATTGAGATGCTGCCGGCGATAACGCCGTCGTCTGAGGCGCAGGTGGTGCTCGCTCTACGCGATGCAGCCCTTGCTGCCACGCCTGCGGAAATAAGCGAGTGGCAACTGATGCGTTATGCCGAGGATCTCACGACGATCTATGCTGAGGAGCGACAGGCACGTGAGCGTCTGGAGGAGGCCCATCGTGCACTCAAGCAGGCGGCAGCAGAGCGCGAAGCTCTGTATCGGGAGTTGCAGGACCGTGAGGTGCGCCTCCGTTCTTTTACGGAGCAGCTTATTGATAGCCAGGAAGCAGCTCATCGGCGTGTGGCTGCGGACCTGCATGATGGGCTGGCCCAGATGATTGTGAGTATTCACCAGCATCTGCAGGCATGCCTGCGCCTGGTTCCAGATGGGCCGGCAAGCAGGTATTTGAGTCAGGCCAGTGCTCTCGCCCGTGAAGCATCACAGGAGATCCGGCGGCTCATTGCCGATCTTCGCCCGCCGATGCTGGACGATTTTGGACTTGTTCCTGCGCTGCAACGGCAGCTCGCTACGGCTGCTGAAAGCGCCGGTTGGGCAGCGGAGTGTGTCGTTGAAGGAACGCAGCAGGTGCTCCCTCCCTCAGTTGAGACGGCGGTATTTCGCATTTTTCAGGAGATCCTCACGAACGTTCGCAAGCATGCTCATGCGACAGCGGTCAATGCAACTATTACATTCAGCGAGAATGCGCTTAGCCTTTCCGTAGCAGATAACGGTAAAGGCTTTGATGCGGCGATCCTGGCCAACCGTATGCCGATTAACAGTCAGCAGATGGGGCTATGGGGAATACGCGAGCGAGTAAACCTGCTCAATGGTTCCCTGGAGTTAATCAGTGTTCCTGGCCGCGGTACCCGGGTTACGGTGCGGTTCCCTATACCACCCGGCCATTGATCGTTCCCTGAGGGGCAGTCTCTGGCTACAGAGGAGTGGAAGGGGGGGTGAGACCATGAGGACAGACATGATCCGAGTGCTGCTGGTGGATGATCAGGCCGTGATTCGCAATGGCCTCAAAGCGATGCTCAGCACTGCTCCCACTATTGTCGTGGTGGGGGAGGCCTGCAATGGGCAGGAGGCTCTTGCTCTTGCCCGGCAGCACAATCCGGACGTGATCCTTATGGATATCCGTATGCCTGATATGGACGGTCTGGAGGCGACGCGGCGCCTGCGCGATCTACGCATTCGCGCGGCGGTGATCATACTCACGATGTATCAGGATGTCGAGTATCTGTTGAAAGCGATCAGTTGGGGCGCTGCCGGCTATCTCGTCAAGGATGTGGATGTTGATACACTCATCAACACGATTCAGACGGTTGTTTCTGGTGGCTCGATCATTGAGCCGCAGTTGCTGCGCAGTCTGCTCCGCCGCATCAGCGCGGTTCCTGCTGTTCGCGAGCACCGTATCGAGAAGCTGACGAACCGCGAGGAGGATGTCCTCATTCTGCTCGGTAAGGGGCTCTCCAATCGTGAGATTGCCGATCAGCTTGTCCTCAGCACGGAAACGGTGAAGAGTCATGTCAGTGCCATTCTCTCCAAGCTGAACCTCGCCGACCGCACGCAAGCAGCAATCTATGCAGTTCGGCACGGCTTGATACCCGATTAGTCCTTCACGTGAATTGGCCGTTCGTGTGCCGCGCGTGTGGCTGGTAGGGATGAAGGAGAGGCAGCCCGGAACTTGTAGCCGATTCCTCGCTCGGTGAGGATATACCAGGGGTTATGGGGATTTGGCTCTAACTTCTCGCGCAGCCGACGAATGTATACCTTGAGATAATCGATCTCGGCGGCGTACTCCTTGCCCCAGACCCTGGTGAGCAGCGAGGCATGGGTCATCACACGGCCGGCGTTACGCACCAGATGGTAGAGAAGATTGTACTCTGTCGGTGTCAGCTCGACCACACGGCCGGCGATAGATACCTCGCGTCGTGCATAGTTAATGGCGAAATCTCCTAGCTGGAATGAGGGCGCTTTTGCTGTTGGCGCAATCATGTCCGTGCGCCGCATCACCGCATGGACACGTGCCAGGAGCTCGAGATGGCCAAAGGGTTTGGTCACATAGTCATCGGCCCCCATCTCCAGGCCACGCACTTTGTCGATCTCCTCCCCGCGCACCGAAAGGATAATCACCGGTACATCACTGATGCGGCGTATATGCTCCAGCACTTCCAGCCCGTTCAGTCGCGGCATGCAGATATCCAGAATAATCAGATCCGGGTTTTGCTGGTAGAACTGCTCGATCGCCTCTTCACCATCATGAGCGGTCGAAACCTTGCAGTCGTGCCAGTGTAGGTTAAGAGTGGCGGCGATGACTTCGCATATATCTGGCTCGTTGTCTACTATCAGGATGTGCACATGCTGCTCCTTTCTCTGACAGGTTTTCTTCCCTATGGCGGGCACATGCTGCTATCCTGCCAATGGGAGCGAGAATGAGAAGGCGCTCCCTTTGCCCAGTTCGCTCTCTACCCAGATGCGTCCGCCGTGGAGTTCGACCAGAGAGCGAGCGATAGCCAGGCCCAGGCCGGTGCCAGTCGTACCCGGCTCGCCACAACGATAAAACCGTTCGAAGATCTGCTCAAGCTGGTGGGCTGCTATACCTTTGCCCTGATCGCGCACAGTCACTATTGCCTCTTTCCCCTGCGCGGCTGCGGTTATCTCGATAGTGCTGCCCGCCGGGCTATACTTGTGAGCATTGGAGAGCAGGTTAACCAGTATCTGCTCTGCCCGCGTGCGATCGGCCCACACCGTGAGTTGTGGCGGCATCGCAATTACCACCCGCTGGTGCTTCTCGTCGAGCAGCGGACGCAGCATGGTCACTGCGTTCTTTGCCAGGTGCTGGCACGCGACCGGACCGTGGCACAGAGTGAAGGTACCATTCTGGAGACGCGACATCTCCAGCAGGTCGCTGATGAGCAGATTGAGCCGGGCACAGTTCCGATTCATGTTGTGCAGGAGTTGAGTGCTTCGCCCTTGCAACGATTGCCCGCTCACTTCTTCTGGTGCAGAGCCATCGGGCTTTCCTGCCATGCTTGCTAGCAGGAGTCCGGTAGCAGTTGTAATGGAGCTCAGCGGCGTGAGCAGTTCGTGCGAAATAGTGGAGAGAAAGTCGCGTTTCATCTGCTCAAGCTGGCGTAGTTCTTTGGCACGCCGCTGCTCAAGTGTATAGAGCCGTGCGTTGCGCACGATCGGCCCTGCCTCCTGACATATGAGCCAGAGCAGCTCGTGTTCTGCCAGTGTGAATGGTCGGTGGAATCGGCGTGCCACGGCCAGTGTTCCCCGACACTCTTTGCTTACTTCCAGTGGCATTAGGAGTAGTTGCAGACTGGCCGTTTGGGCATCCGACGTGATTCCATTTTCTTCGCTGGCTTGTGATGCGATCGAATGGCATATCAGGCTGTCGGTCAGCAGGATTTGCTTTAGTTGTGTCGTTGCCGTTGCCCGGCTCCAGTGGCTGGTTCCCAGGAGTGTCGCTCTGGCCCAGGTCTGGATTGCAGCAATGCTGCAAGGCGTGCTTGCCCTTGAGAGCCAGACCTGTGGTTCTGCATCGGCGCTGACGAGCACGCCCAGGCCAATGGCGGATGCTGCCTGGTCAGCTCCGCTGGCGGCAGGGAAGCTACCTATGTGCATTGTGTTATCGTCGTGCTCATCAGCTGCCGTGAACGCTTGTAACGCTTCAGTAGCCTGGATCACTAGTTGCTCCATCACCTGGGACAGGTTCAGGTCTGTCCGGGATGTGACAGTCATAAGGTTGTGCAGCAGGTTCGTGCGGCCACGCGCGATTGCCTCATGTCGGTGGCGGTCATGCTCTGCCTGTGCGTAGGTCATCAAGAGGCTGCTTGCCAGAAAGAGCATGATCAGAAGCATGATCCGTTCGAGGACCGTGTCGATTTCCTTAAACGTGCCGTGCCAGTTCGTGCCATGCAGACAGATCAAAACATAGCCCAGAACGATCAGCACAGTGAGCCCATAGCCGGGGAGCAGGAATGGGGAGGACAGTGTCTCGAAGATCACTCCCAGGTAGAGGATGTAGAGCGGGCTGATCCATCCACCAGTCAATACAATGACGATGGAGACGGCGGAGGTATCGAGCAAGCCCCGGATAATTGGCAATCCAGGACAGCTGCCGGGCAGAAGTCGGGGCCATACAGCTCCTGTTGCCACGCGGAAGCTCATAAAGATGAGCAGCCAGAAGCCGCAGCTCTGGAAGATTGGGGGTGTATAAGGTGCCAGCAGCATCGAGAAGGCTGCGATGCCAATCACCACCCACCATAACGCGCCGATGGGTGGATAGCGATCATCGGACTCGTTCGGGAACAGCAAAGGGATTAGCCTCACCATGGGGTCCTTTCGTCGCACCTGAAGAGGCAAGCAGTCAATCCCGTCCATTCCGTACTGCTGCCAGCATATTGTGTGCCACGCCAGCCGGGTGAGAGATGATATTTGGTCCTGCACTGCTCCAGCGCCGGAGCAGTGCAGGGTTTCTAGCGCGCATTACTGCCGAAGTCCAGGGGAAGTTCAACGCGCTGGCCATCACGGAGGACAAATAGCGAGGTGTAGCGATATTGTGCCGCTAGTTTGTCAAGGGCGGTCTCCAAGTCCTGTGCTCCCCGAACGGGGTACGGGCCAACGGCAATGATAATGTCGCCTGGGCGCAGGGCAGCTTGATCAGCGATCGAGCTGGCCCGCACACTACCAACATATGCACCTGCCGGGCCAGCAGGCGGTGCGTCTTTCACCAGGGCGCCCAGTGGTGGGCGCCGGCGTTTGGGCTGCGGTGCGCCGCCTGCGGCAGCCAGCGCCTGTTCCAGGCGCGCGGCGTTAAAGCCCACGATAACCTCATTGCCGATGGTAATCACCGGTACGCCTATTTGTCCGGAGCGGTGCTGCATCTCTGCGAGTGCGACAGGATCCCGCGACACATCACGCTCTCTATAAGGTATGCCTCGACGCGAAAGAAACTCTTTCGCCATACGGCAATAGGGTCAGGTCGGTGTGGTATAGATGGTGACATCGGGTACTGTAGCCATAGGTGTGTCTCCTGGTCCACGATCGGTATCTTGAGGCATTGCCGGGAGGGCCTCTGCATATATTTTGTCTCTGGTGGTGTGAGGCCTGTCAAGTTTGCTCATTTCGTGTGTAGTCTTAAACGGCTATATGATAAGTACGCTTCCCCATTCACCTGATTTTTACCTTATTCACATCTGCCTTAACCCGGCCAGCATATAGTGCACTTGCAGCTACCTGCAATGGAATGGGCGCTGCAGTGTAGAAATTCCCCTGCTGCGGAGCGTGAAGCCGATGCATAGAGGACATCGTGATACACCCCATTTCTGGCGACGAGACGCCCGGCAGTGCTTACGGCTGACCATGATCGGCATTGGCGGACTGTTCCTGATAGTACTGCTTGGCAGCTGCACTATCAGCAAAGAAGCTGTGCAGCGCGATCCTTTCCTGGCAGAGCTCTATAATGCACAACAGGCATCCTCTGTGCACCGTCTCCAGCAAACATTTGATATTGGCAATACCGAATGGACGATCACGAGTGCCCAGGCAGCGCGAAAGCTTCGGCTGGGCAGCTCACGGGTGCTGACATCGGCTCAAGGCATGTTCGTGATCGTTCATTTCCTGTTCCAAAACCAGAGCGATCAGGCACAGCGCGCTCCACTGGATATGATCCAGATTCAGGATGTCCGTGGTAAGCAATATCATGCTGACAAAACAGCCACTACCGCCTATGCACAGGCAACAGCCACAACCGATTTTTTCAATACCATGTTCCAGATCGATCGCACGTATCGTTGTGTTGTTGTGTTCGATATCCCGGCGAATATTGGCAGGTTGAGTCTGGCGTTTCACTCGTTTCCTGAAGTCAACACCGGCATTGGCATATAGCTAGCCCGAGATAAGGAGCTCTCATGTATCAGCATATTTACGTTCCATTGGATAGTTCTGAGCACTCCAATGCTTGCATCGAGGTGGCGCTGTCGCTTGCACACATCTTTGGCGCCAAGCTTACTGGTAGCCATGTGTACGCCGCCAGGATGCATGATTATCGCTTCAAGCAGATGGAATACACCCTCCCAGAGGAATACCAGGATGAGCAGGAGCTGGAACGGCAACGCAAGATCCATGATAGCCTTATTACTCATGGTCTGCGCCTGATCTCGGACTCCTACTGTGATGTGATGAGAAAGCGCTGTGCCGAAGAGCATGTGCCGTTTGCCGAGCGCACGATGGATGGGAAGCACTGGCAGGAGATCGTTAAGGATGTCGCCGAACATGACTATGATCTGGTCATCATGGGTGCACAAGGGGTGGGTGCCGTCAAGGACGCGCAGCTTGGTGGAGTTACACTCCGTGTAGCCCGGCGTATCAAGAAAGATTTACTTGTTGTCAAGGATACTAAAGCCTGGACTGATAATCGCCCAGGGTCAATTGCGGTAGCAATAGATGGCAGCCCACAATCGTTTGCCGGCCTGAAGACTGCCATTGCGCTCGGACAAGCACTCGGACGCCCTGTCGAAGCTATCGCAGCTTATGACCCCTATCTCCATTATGCCGTCTTTAACAACATTGTTGGCGTACTTTCCCAGGAGGCGGCTAAAGTCTTTCGCTTTAAAGAGCAGGAGCAACTGCACGAGGAGATTATCGATACGGGCCTGGCCAAGATTTATCAGTCGCATTTGCAGGTTGCCAGGCGTATCGCCGCGGAAGAAGGCAGCGATCTAAAGGTTACGCTGATGGATGGGAAAGCATGGGACAAGATTGTTCAATGGGCACGAAAAGAGCGGCCATGGCTGCTCATTCTTGGGCGGATCGGTATCCATAGCGACGATACCATGGATATCGGGAGCAATGCCGAAAATGTGCTACGTATGGTCTCCTGTAACGTGCTCCTATCCAGCCGCCAGTATGTGCCTCCTATCAATCTCAGAGCAGAGGAGACAATCACCTGGACCCCAGAAGCGACCGGGCGGATGGAGAAAATACCGCTCTTCATGCGTGGCCTTACACGTACAGCCATCCATCGCTATGCCATAGAGCGTGGACATTCCATTATCTCGGTGAGCATCGTTGATGATGCGCTCCGTGCGATTCTGCCAGCATCTGCGGTCCAGGCTCTTGGAGTTCCGGCCAAAAGTGAGACGCCAGCAGAGACGATGGCGAGTCCCTGTCGGCATGCCTTAAGCGCACAACAAGGGGGAAGCATTACTGGCCATATTGCAGTAGATAGCACCTACATTTGCGGCGAGTGTGGCTATGCCGCGCGCAATGTGCTGCCGGTTTCCTGCCCGGTTTGTCATGCGGGACCACAGCGCTTTGCCCTGGTAAACAAGCAGCTTATTGAGGAATACGCTGCATCCCAGGGAGAGATCACCGAGGAGGAGGCATTTGATGGCATCAAGCTGAGGTGGACAGAGGAAGCGAAGAAGCGCCTCTGGATGATGGCCGATGCCTATGCCCGCCGCCGCGCTAAAGCACGGATTGAAAAGTTAGCCCGGGTGCAACGGCTGCCGGTCATCACGCTGGAATTTGCCGATCCACTGATTCAGGAAACGATTGGCGAACTTAACACCCTCCATAGCAATCAGGGCGACCTGGATGTGGTGAAAGGGAATCATTATATTGCCGGAGCAGGCGATCGGTCGGAAGAACGGCGCGATCATTGCCCTGTCCATCAACACAAGGGCCAGGACACCTCAAGAGCAGATGGCCAGCCCTGGCTCAATGAAATTACCCCATACTTTATTGCCCAGCTCGAAAAGAAGTTCGGCTCTGGTTATCCGGCTCGTGAGCTGACTCGACAGGAGCAGTTTCACTGGACATCAGAAGCCGAAGCACAGCTCATGCAAGCGCCGGATTACTGCCGTGAGGTGGCACGCTGGCATGTGGAGTGGGTCGCATACAAGCAAAACCTGGGCCGGGTTATCACACTCGAGGTGCTCTACACTGCATATCAGATCCACCGCGCAGATCCGGGCCATATCAATGGCCGGCAGATGACCTGGGAGCCGGCAGCTGAAGAGCGTCTGGAAAGAGTTCCGGGATTTCTTCGTGATCAGGTGGTTCAGGCCATCGAAGGTAGTGCCCGTCAGGTAGGCACAGCCATTATTACAGCCGAAGTAGTTGATTGGGTGGTCGAGCAGTGGCGCAGAGGAAGCCATTCAGCAGATAAACAGAATGGTCATAGGGGATATGCCCAGCAGTAGAGCACGCTTGCAGAGTAATATCCCATGGCAGAGTGAAAGGCAGCGCTGGAGTAGCATATGAAGGACATGACGTTATGGAGGTCTTTGCAGTACCGGTTGGCGCAATAAATCCTGGTCCGCATCAGGTGACGAATCCTGGGCCACAGTATATACACTGGCCGCTTGTGCCAAATGGGTGGTCCATCGGCGTCATGTTTGAGTTCCATATTCTGGTCGTTGCATTCATCATGGGGGCGGCAATTATTATTAGCTGTACCGGATTCGTGCCGTTGCACCGCCAGACAGTGCCATATGAGCGACTCACGCGGACAATAGGCACATGGATTGAAGAGACGTTTTCATTCGGGGCAACGCTGGCGGTTTTCTCGCTTGTGCTGGTCTTCGGATTTTACCCGCGCTTCTTTTTCCATATCCTGTCCGTTTTCTTTGCGCCGACGGTAGCAATCTTCTGCCTCTGGATTACTATGACTTTATCGCTGATCTCCTATTATTATTTTTGGGATCGCCTCCGGCCACAACACCGTATTCTCCACCAGATGCTTATTGTCCTCTATGCGCTGGCAGAAACCGCGTTTATCATTATGATCACTCTCTATACCCAGTATCAAATTGCGCCGCAAAGCGCCAATAACTCGCTGGCGGCAGTATATCTTCCCGTCTGGGTACCAGAGCTATTGCACCGTATTATTGGCAATATCTCCTATGCTGGTTTTCTGATCGGGGGATGGGGTGCCTGGCGTGCTTACCGCAAGAGCCGGCTGGGCTCTGCTGAGGAGCGAGCTTATTATCACTGGGTAGCGCATTTAGGATTTCTGTGGGGACTTATCTTTGAATTTGTGCAGCCACTTGTAGGTTACTACTATGTGCTCGGTCTGAAGGCCGGTGCACCACTGGTCTATAACACGATGATGCTGGGAGCTGGCGGATGGGCCTGGGAACTGCAACTGGGGCTTATTGGTGCTACCTTTGCCCTCAGCGATTTCTATATGGCTCTCAGTATTCGCCAAGCAGTGCGACTACGACGCGGCGCAGCCGCCATCAAGCAGATCCGTGTTGGTGCGGGTCTGGCAGCATTGCCAGCGGCGGTCCCACAGCGAGGCATCGCTCCCATTCAGGATACGCTTGCCCTTGATGCTGCGGAGCTGGGTATAGTTAGCCCACCACGACCTTTTGATCGCCTGGCCGAGGGCTGGGCAGATGCGACGCTTGTACTGGTGATCTTGCTCACCGGGCTTGCCATTATTCCCAGTACGATTCCGGTCGTTGGCAGCCAGGCAGTAAAAAATGGTTGTTTAATCGGTTTTGTCTTCCTCTCGCTGGTGAGTCTGATCTTCTACTGGATGAGTTCACGGCACATGGTCTGGGGTGTTATGGGTCCAGTTCAGCAATGGACATTAGTTGCCCTGGCATTCGTGCTCATTGTGATCATGATCGTGATGGGAGGCATCCGCTATACCAAGCCGATGACGGGGTGCATTGACGGTCTTAATCCATCAATTTGCCCGCCGGCTTATACGCAGGGGCAACTGCAACTGCCTGCATTGACGGTGCAGCCTATCACTCACTAAAGGAGGAACCTTTACCATGCTTGCGATGCCCATTGTGCTGGGAGAAGCAGCTAGGCCGTCTACCACACCAGCTACGCCGTTCGAGGTCTGGATCGCTATTGGTGTTATCATGATAGTCGTTGCGCCATTTATTGCTGTGCCGCTGATTATCGAGATGTTTCAGTTGCCGGCGTTGCTGCGCAAGCGGCGCTATGGACTCTTTGGACTGTTTAGCTTCATTGTGTTTTTTAGCCTCGTTATGCTGGGGGCAGCCTTTATCCCGCCACTTATTGCGATCTGGATACCCTATCGGTAGAGGAAGTGATGGACGAATGGTTGATAGCCGAGCGCTCACCGCTCTGAGCAAGTGAGCCTGGCAAAGATAGGATGGGCAAGCTATGGCCAACAACATCAGCCGGCGGCGGTTTATGATCGGGCTCATTGGTGTCAACGGGCTCATGGGCACACTCTTCGGCATACCGGTTGTCACTTACATCGTTGCCCCGTGGGGTCTGCACCAGCCTGAATTTGTCTGGCGCCGGCTCGCACCGATCAGTGACATTCCACTCAACGATCCGACACCATTTCATGTGACTTTTCCGGAGTCGGGTTCGGGTATCAACATTGAGCGTCCAGCAACATGTTATGTCGTGCGTACAGGAACTACGCTCTTCACATTCAATAACCTTTGCACGCATATGGGATGCCCAGTACGCTGGGACACATTGGACCAGGTCTTTAAGTGCCCGTGTCATGGAGGGTTGTATAGTATGCTTGGTCAGGTAATCGGGGGCCCACCACCCTACGCATTGCGCCAATTCGCGCGCAAGATTGTTCGTGAGCATGGCCAGGATGTGCTCTATATTCGGCCAAACATTCTCGATTGAGGATCGCGATCAAGGGTCAGCTCTCGTCTTGATCGCCCTATGGTGAGCGGCATGAGGGGCTGACCGCTGGGGCCCGAAGGGAGGGAGCGAATGCGCGTTGAGCAGCGACCGCCCACAACAAGCCTGATACGTCGCGCTGGCAGATACGTCTATGACTGGCTCGAAGAGCGTTATCCGCTCACGGCTATGATCAATCGTCTCCTCTTCGATCCAGTCCCCAAGAAATGGGGCTGGCTCTATGGCTGGGGTGGCGCGCTAGTCATCCTGTTCGCCATGCAGATTATCACGGGCATATTGCTCGTTGCCAGCTATGTTCCCTCATGGAACGAGGCATATAACAGCATCAAGTTCATTGACAACACAATCGCCGGCGGCTACTGGATTCGGGGATTACATTTCTGGAATGCCTACATGATCCTCTTCATTATGGGAGTTCATATTGCCCGGACATTTTTCTCTGGTGCATATAAAAAGCCGCGAGAGTTGACCTGGGTGGTCGGCGTCTTCATTATGATCTGTATGATCCTGGTAGCCTATACCGGCGCTGGCCTGCGCATGGATGAAACCGGCTACTGGACTATCATCATTGGCGAACACATTGCCGGATGGACACCAGTCATCGGCCCACTTGTTCAACGGGCCTGGCTGGGTAGTGACCGGATTGGCCCCAGCTATCTTACCCGGACGTTTGCTGTTCATATCTGGATTCTCCCGGCGCTGCTGATTATTCTGATCAGCATTCACGTAGCATTTGTGATCATCCAGGGCCAATATGGCTCCTGGCTGAACTATACCCGTGGCGATGCACCAGATCGCGCTCTTGACGCGTTGCATATGCCGGAAGGAGATGAACGCGAGTCATATCTGAAAGCGCTGCAAGAGGTGAATAACCCGAATAGCCGCAAGCGTGACCTGCCGGACGATACGGACTACTTTGTTCCGGAGCACGCATTTCGCGAAAGTATGATAGCCTTGATCTGTCTCATTGTCGAAATTGTTCTCACAGCCATCGCCTTTAACCATCTGGATGCGCCAGCCGATCCTGGCACAACGACATTCGTGCCTGTGCCAGAGTGGTTCATGCTTCCTGCCGATCAGATGCTACCCTATCTTCCGGGGACCATGGTTCCCTTAATCCCTGTTGCCTTTACGTGGTTCGTGGCAATGCTCATCGGCCTGCCTTTCTTTGACCGTGGGCCAGAGCGCAACATGTTCAAGCGTCCGGTGGCTCTATCAACCGGTATCGTCGTTGTCCTGTCTATCTTCCTGCTGACAATGCTAGGAGGATGGCGCATCATGTCTTTTGGGGTGCACTGATGGTTACCGCCGCGCTGTTTGATTTTTGGGGCAGCCAGCTCTTCATTGCGATGGTGTTTATCACTCATATCCTGACAGCTGCGTTGCTCACTGGCCTGAACTTCATTGCGGTGGCGATGGAGAGCACTTACTACTTTACGGGGGACAAGCGCTGGGACCGTGCTGCGCATGGTATTGCTAAGGTTCAGGTGATCGCGTTTGCACCCGGCAGTTTTGTTGCCATGGTGGCGATCATGGCCCTGGGCTTGCTCTGGCCGCTATTCTGGGGCGTGATCATGCGCATTGCCTTCTTTCCAATGGTCATTGAAGCCATCTCCTTTATTCTGTGGATACTGTATCTCTATACCTGGTACTTTACGTGGGAGCCATTGCGGGATTTTCCTGCGCTGCATATCTCGGTGGGTTACCTGCTCATGTTTGTAAGCTGGTCACAGCAGTTTTCCATCGATATTATGGCGTCCTATATGCTCACGCCGACATCACCGCTCAGCCTGCATGCAATCATGTTCAACCCCACGATGTTTCCACTTGATGCTCACCGTACTATTGGCAATATTTCCTACGCGGGATTCGCTATGGCAGGATTTGCTGGCTGGCGATATCTGACGAGCAGGAAGCTGGAAGAAAAGGCTTACTGGGACTGGCTGGGTAGCCTGGGGATTCTTTTTGGTGTAGGCTTTCTCTTTATGCAGCCGTTTGTGGGGTATCAGTATGTCCTCAGCATTCGCGATGCTTCGTTTGGCGCGTTCTATCACATCATGGGCGGAGGCTCGCGCTCCTGGCTCTTCCTGATCCAGGTCGCTATTCTGGGCACACTGTTCTTCCTGAGCGGCCTGTACGCTGTCATGCAGATGGTCAAATCACGCTCGCCAAATACCTGGGCTACTGTAGTCCTGCTCACGCTTGTGATCTTTTTTGCCGTGTGGCTGATGCTGCCACCGCACTGGACGCCAATGATCGGGGGCCTGCCAATCGATTTTATTGGACAGCTGGGCATGATGAATCCCTGGAAATATTGGGCGCTCGCCGGACTGACGCTTTCCGGTCTTTTTCTGTTCATGAACTATCTTGGGGCTATCCAGATAGGGTTTAAGTGGGGGGCACGGGGAATCACATCTCATTTGATTCTCATCGCTTTAGGACTGGTTATTGTCGGGATGATGTTCGATATGGGGCTCATCCGTGAAGAGGCACGCCGTCCATATCTAATCTATGGGCGTATGTATATTGAACCTCAGGGCTGGCAACTGACTCCGACTAACGAGGCACCACCCCCGACGCGAGAAATTCCGCCGCTCTCCGGTCCTAACATTCCCTAGCTGAAAGGGCAGTGCAGCGGTGGGAAAGGGAGTCAAGACATTTATGGTCAGGAAAGTAAAAGTCATGGAGATCTCCGGAATCGTGCTGGTTGCTATGCTGATGGTGATTTTGAGCGCATGTGGGGGCTATACTGGGGCCAGCTGGGGTGTGGGGGGAAATCAGGGCAACACCAGCATTGTGCAGGAGGAACTCGTTCCTGCCGGATTGATTATTTATACTACCGCAGATATGGCACCGATGCTAAACGATGTCGCCCACGCTTTTTCTGTTTCCCATGGGCATGTCAGGATAGCTATCAACTATACGAGCACGAGTATTGTCGACATGGAGGCGGATATGGGAAACTATACCGGTGCAGTTATCCTGGATAGCCCTAGTGAGGTGAGCAGCGGGCAGTTTTTTGGCTCACTGCGACGACCGGCGCGAATCTTTGCTCAGGATCCGCTGGTAGTCATTCTGCCGCCGAATAACCCTGCGCACATCACGACGTTGCAGGATCTGGCACGGCCAGGGCTGCGCGCAGTCTTTGCAAATTATAACGAAGCACTGGGCAGGGAGTGGATACCGACAATGCTGGAAGCCATGATGCTCTACCCACAGTTTGGGACTCTGTATCCGGCAGCCGTCCTGGGAAACACAGATTTCACCGTTTCTAACGGGCTAGCTGCCGCACGCATTGTTGCCGCTGGCGGCGCCGATTTTAGCATTGTGTATCTGAGCGATGCCGTTGCCGTCCAGCGGGCAGAAGGGGCAAGAGCGCTGCGCATCATGTTCGTGCCCACGCAGTATATTGCCCCTGTGCCGGTCGCTATTGCCCAGGGGGCCTATACACCAGGGCAACCACTGCTATCGGCATTTGAGAACTATCTGTATAGCCCTGCCGCTCGAGCGATTGCGGAAAAATGGGGATTTACACCAGCAACAGGCAGTATCGGATAAATAGGGATTACCCCTATTCCAGCCGGTTGGGGGCATGCGCTCGATGGTTGATTCCTTACGGGGCAGAGCAACCACGCTTGCGGCGGCAGACCGACATGATTCTCCCCGGCAAAGGCCACCCTGCTCAAAACAGGAATAGCGCATAAAATTCTCACCGCTCAGAAAAGAGGAAGAAAGTACTTGATTCCTGGCCATTACCCGCGTATAATCGGTATTGTAGTTTATGGCTATATGACAAGATGAGCGGCGCCGATGCGGCGTTGACTTGATGGAGATAGGCTATGACCGAACACGATACTCCACTATCGACCAGCAACCCAAACGCTGATGCAGCGTTTATTACGCAACCGAGTCTCTTCCAGGCAACTGTCTCAATTCCGGTTGCCCCACCGCCAGCAACGCTTGTGCAGCCGCAACCACTGACTGCTGAATCCAGCATAGCAGCCTGTGCGGTTCCTTATCGGCTCTACCTCGAGCTTACCGATCACTCTCGCTACACGGTGACCTGCTTTCTCTCCGATCTACACCTGATGATGGAGTTCCTGGGCAGTGATACGCCGATCGGTCGGATTACCATGGAAGATCTGATCGGCTGGCTGAATTTTCTTCGCTTGCGCCATAAGCATCGTCCAGCGCCAAAGAGCATAGCCCGGCGCGCGACATTCCTCAAGAATTTCTTTGGCTGGCTTTCTGCTGAAGGAGTTATTCAGGAGAATCCAGCAGCCGGTATTGCTTTGAGTCGCCCGCTGCCACCATTGCCGGAAATCCTTTTCGAGGATGAGATCGCGCGCCTGCTTCGCGCCGCCGAGAGTGATAGCCGCTGTGCCTGTCTGGTGTTCTTGATCTTATATGCCGGGCTCAAGAAAGAGGAGATCATGGGCCTGAAGTTACAGCATGTCGATCTTTCGGATCCCGAGCATCCTATCGTCTCTGTGCATTTTCCGGGTCAGGCCAAGCGACACCGCGAGCGCCGCATGGCATTGCCAGCAGAATTTACGCTCGTACTGCGACGGTACCTGGAAGAGTATCATCCACAAGAGCGGCTGTTCGAGTATACAGATCGCAATCTAAACTATATTCTGGCACGGGCCGTGCAGCAGGCAGGAATCAAGAAGCGGGTGACGCTGCAATTGCTGCGTGATATCTACGCCGTGCGTGAATTACGAGCCGGGACCGCGCCAGAAGAGTTGCGCGAGAAGCTGGGACTCTCAGAGGAAGCCTGGCGCGAATCCTATGAGAAGTATCGCAAGCTGGCTTTTCCGCTGTAGACCGGTAATTCAGGGTCAGAATAGGAGAAAGGAGAAAGTGGCAACTGCCTGGCCAGTTATGATGGGCACGCTCGTCTCGCTAGCCCGGGCCGGATGCTTCTTGCCGCGATGGCGATGAAGAGACGCGTTAACGATATTACTATTGCATATGATGATCAGGGCAGTGGTTTACCGGTTGTCCTCCTCCATGCTTTTCCTCTCAGCCGCGCAATGTGGGAGCCGCAAGCGACAGCACTCGTGCAGACGGGGCGCTACCGCGTTATTCGGCCTGACTTTCGGGGCTTTGGGGAATCGGATGTCGTTGCCCAGCCATCAACAATGGAGCAGCTAGCTGCTGATACACTGGGGTTACTCGATCAGCTGGGCATCAGCAATTTTGTTCTCGGCGGGCTGTCTATGGGTGGCTACGTTGCCTTTGCTATCTATCGTGCCCGCCCACAGGCCGTGCGCGCATTGATGCTTGCGGATACACGCCCGCAGCCTGATACTCCGGAGGGTAAGGCCGGGCGCGAGACGACGGCACAGATGGCCGAGCGCGAAGGGTCGGCAGCCATTGCGGTCGATTGGGTGATGCGTTTCTTTCCACCGAGGGTTACTGTACCTGCCAATTTACCGGAGCGAGTGCGCCAGATCATCCTCAGCAACGATCCGCGTGGCATTGCTGCGGCGGCTCGTGGCATGGGACTGCGCCCTGACTCACGGCCAACTCTTCCTGCTATTACCTGTCCTACGCTTATTATCGTTGGCGAACACGATTCACTTACCCCAGTGAGCGATGCACAGACCATGGCCGAGGGCATCCGCCAAGCCCAACTGGCCATTATTCCTCATGCCGGTCACTTAGCGAATCTGGAGCAGCCAGTGGCGTTCAACCAGGTGCTTCTCGCATTTCTTGAGAGCCTGCCCAGCGCGAGCGATTGAAACCGCGCCGGGGCGACTGCGCATGCTGTGAAACTACCAGGGGCGCGAAGGATCAGGTATTAGCGTCCGTGATACTGAGGAGGACGTTTCTCTGCAAAGGCACGTGGTCCCTCGCTGGCATCTTCTGTCTGGATGATCTCATGAAAAAGGCGGCGCTCCAGCCTCAGACCTTCGCTGAGGGGGAGAGATAGACCTTCGATGATAGCGCGCTTGGCTGCGCGCACTGCCAGCGGGCCACGGCTGGCAATTGTCTCGGCGAGCTCCGTTGCTGCCGGCAGCAGCTCAGGGAGCGGCAGCACACGATTGACCAGGCCGATGCGATAGGCTTCTTGAGCATCGATCAGATTGCCCGTCAGGATCATCTCCATAGCGATGCCCAGTGGCACTACGCGTGGTAAGCGCTGGGTACCACCGGCACCAGGAATAAGCGCCCAGCGCACCTCAGTGAGGCCAAACTGGGCATTGGTGGAAGCGAGGCGGATATCACAGGCCAGGGCCAGCTCGAGTCCACCGGCCAGACAGTAGCCATTGATAGCAGCGATAACTGGCTTCCAGGTGATGAAGCCTCGGGTGAGACCACCGAACCCACCGTCTTCATCCTGCTGCTCTTCACGCTGACCATGCTCACTCTGCCGCTCGCTGCGAGCCTGTGCAGCCCGTTGAGGGATAAGCGACTTAAGGTCGGCACCAGCGCAAAAGGCTTTATCGCCGGCACCAGTGAGCACGGCCACCCATGCATCCGGGTCTTCATGAAACTGCTTCCAGATGTGAGCCATTGCATGACTGGTTTCAGGATCCAGCGCATTATGCGCCTCTGGACGATTAATCGTGACATAGGCCACACGACTGCGCCGCTCGTACAGGACTCCCACGCTGAGATCTCCTTTCATGGGACTGTTTTCACGGCTAGAGGATATACTTGCTCAGATCCTCGTTTGCCACCAGTGACTGGAGGCGTTGCTGCACATAATTACGGTCGATCACGACCGTCGTACCAGCCAGCGCTGGTGCATTGAACGAGACATCATCGAGCACGCGCTCCATGACAGTATGAAGCCGACGAGCACCGATGTTCTCCAGGCGCTCATTCATGAGGCGGGTATAGTGGGCGATCTCTTTCAGGCCATCGGGAGAAAAAATGAGCTGCACCCCTTCCACTGCAAGGAGCGCCTGATACTGCTTGGTGAGCGCGTTTTCCGGCTGAGTCAGGATGCGCAGGAAGTCCTCTTCAGAGAGGCTATGGAGCTCGACACGCAAGGGAAAGCGCCCCTGTAACTCCGGGATCAGATCGCTCGGCTTGGAGCTGTGAAATGCGCCGGCAGCAATCCAGAGAATATGGTCGGTTTTCACCGGTCCATAGCGAGTCATTACGGTCGAGCCTTCGACAATTGGCAGCAGGTCACGCTGTACCCCCTCGCCAGAAACATCCGGACCAAGCTCCGATTTGGGCCCGGCAATCTTGTCCAGCTCATCTAGAAAGACGACGCCAGATTCCTCAACCAAGTGTGTCGCTTCTTCAACTACCTGGTCAAAATCAATCAGTTTGTTCGCCTCTTCTTGCGTGAGCAGCCGGCGCGCTTCTTTCACCGAGACCTGACGTGAGCGCTTGCGCTGGAGAGGTATTGTGCTCAGGAACTCGGGGAAGCCTTCGTTAAAGTCATCGCTGCTCATGCCAGTAACAAATTCCAGGACAGAAGTGTAGTCCTCCTCGGGCTCTAACTCAATTTCAATAATCTGCTCTTCGAGTTCGCTATTCGCCAACATTTCGGCAAGCCGCTTACGTTGTGCAGGCAGACGGCGAGTCGTGCGCTGGGTTGTGACGCCAGTAGTGCTATTCGCCGTTCGCTCGTGGGCAACTGCGACCTGGGAAGTATTTCCTTTTGCCTGGCTTACCAGAGAAGAGCGTGATTTGAGCAGATAGTCCAGGATGCGCTGTTGGGCCTTGTTTGCCGCCTGTGCCAGCACCTCATGCTGCTTCTTCTCGTGAACCATGGTCACTGCAACTTCCATCAGGTCGCGAATAATAGACTCAACGTCACGGCCGACATAGCCTACTTCGGTGAATTTCGTTGCTTCGACTTTAATGAAAGGTGCTTCTATGAGCCTGGCCAGTCGGCGCGCCAGTTCCGTTTTCCCAACCCCGGTCGGGCCAATCATCAGGATGTTTTTGGGCATGATCTCTGCCTGGAGTTCCGGGGAGAGCAGGTGTCGGCGATAGCGATTACGCACAGCAATCGCTATGGCTCGTTTCGCCTGCTCTTGCCCAATGATATAGCGGTCGAGTTCCCTGACGATCTGCTGCGGGGTCAGATCTATCATATAATTCCTCCTAATAGCCGTCAGCTTGAGCTCTCAGCGATCAGCTCTAAACCTTCAGCTTTTGGGCTGGCGGCCGTCAAAACGTATAGTGTAATTGTGTCGTTGGTATAAATACATAGAGAAGCGGCAATTTCCATAGCGGAGCGAGCAATCTGCTCGGCGGTCATAGATGTATGGCGCATCAGGGCACGCGCGGCTGCCTGGGCATAACCGCCGCCCGAGCCAATAGCGATAACGCCCTCATCAGGCTCGATCACATCGCCATCGCCGGTCAACACGAGCAACTGGGATGCATCCGCTACGATGAGCATGGCTTCGAGACGCCGTAGATACTTGTCTGTGCGCCATTCCTTGGCCAGTTCCACCGCCGCGCGGCGTAAGTTTGCCGGGAAGCGCTCAAGCTGATGTTCAAATTTATCAAAGAGCGTGAGCGCATCGGCCGTCGATCCGGCAAAACCAGCCAGGATCTTGCCATCCTGCAAGAGGCGCAGCTTCCGTGCGGTGCGCTTCATGACCTGGTCGCCGATCGTGACCTGACCGTCACCGGCCATGGCTACCTGATCATCACGACGTACAGCCAGGATAGTTGTCGCATGTATTGTTGGCATAGATGCTCAACTCCTTGGCAGCATGGAGTTGCTGGCGCTCAGCGCCCAACCTCTGAAGATGACTGATTTTTGGTGGCAACGCTCCGTTTGCGAGCGCCGCCTGTGATCATGGCCACTGTGCCATTGCTACTTGTGGCCTGTGTTGGATCTTCGCCTGCCGCAGCCGCTGTGGCTCGTCCCCGGCGGGTCGACGGTCTGGTCGCCACTGTAGAAACCTCTGGCTCAATATCGCGGTGGAGGTCGCAAACCCAGCATACTGGATCACGGTTTGCCTGGCCATCCTCATTATGCGTATTCCCAGCTCGGCTCTGGGGTATGACCATCAGGCCACCACACCGTGGGCATCTCTCCGGTACCGGGCGATCCCATGTCGCAAAGTTACAGGTTGGATAGTTGATGCATCCGTAGAACACGCGTCCCTGCTTACGTGTCTTGCGCTCGACCAGATCATTGCCACAGACAGGACACAGAGCGCCCGTGCGCGGGACAAACGAGCGGCGGTAGCGACACTCTGGAAAACCCGAGCAGGAGATAAAGCGGCCATAGCGGCCCATGCGGATTACCAGAGGTCGCCCACACTGCGGACACGGCTCGTCCAGATCCTCAACAGGCTTCTGGACACGGTCCATCTCTGCCTCGGCTCGCTCAAGGGTGACCTTGAACTGGTCATAGAAGCTATGGAGAAAGTCCGTCCAAATCTGCTTTCCTTCTTCGATATCATCGAGCTTGCGCTCCATGTCGGCGGTAAACCCGACGTCAACGATATCAGGGAAGTGCTTTGTCAGGATCTCATTGATGGTTTCACCAAGCCAGGTTGGTACAAAGCGTCGTTCCTGCTGCTCAACATAGCCACGATCCTGGATGGTGGTAACGATTGGCACATAGGTGCTTGGACGTCCGATACCACGCTCCTCGAGCTCCTTGATCAGACTGGCCTCAGTATAGCGTGGTGGCGGCTGGGTGAAGTGCTGCGCTGGCTTGAGCTCATGCAGATCGAGCACCTCCTGCACTTTGAGCAGCGGAAGCGTATCTTCCTGCTCGTCACGTGGCCATACGGCATAAAAGCCTGGGAACTTCAGGGTCGAGCCGTTGGCACGGAAGAGAAAATTTGCTGCACGGATATCGACCCGGACCGTGTCAAAGACAGCCGGCGTCATGAAGGCAGCGACGAAGCGTCGCCAGATCAGGTTGTAGAGGCGATACTGATCATTGCTGAGGAACGGCCGGACGATTTCAGGCGTGAGCTGTACATCAGTCGGTCGGATTGCCTCGTGGGCATCCTGCACGCCAGCCTTTGCCTTGCCCATGCGCCCTTCTCCTACGTAATCATGGCCATATTTCTCGCCGATATAAGCCTTTACCGCAGCCTGCGCCTCAGCAGAGATGCGTGTTGAATCGGTACGCATGTAGGTGATGAGCCCCTGGTGCCCCCGGTCTCCCAGACTGACACCCTCGTAGAGCTCCTGTGCCAGACTCATGGTACGCTTAGGCTTAAAGTGCAGCCGGACGGAGGCATCCTGCTGAAGGGTGCTCGTCGTGTAGGGGGGGCAGGGCTGGCGGCGTACCTCGCGCTGCTCAATATTGACGACACGATATTCAGCGCCTTCAAGCTGCTTCACGATGGCCTGAGCTTCTTCCGCCGTTCGGATTTGAATTTTGCCACGCTCTGCGTCGTGATCAGGTTGCGGGCGCGAGCCAGTTTCACCTGATGCTGCTTTGTCCTGCTCGCCCGGTGAGTCATAAGGAGAGTCTGTTCTGACCATTTTTATCTCAGCAGCGGAAGCCAGTGGCTCCTCGTTGCCGATGTGGGCAACGAGGGTTGCGGTAAATGTCTTGCGCTGTCTCGCCTTGCTGAGGATGGCATCAATGGTCCAATACTCCTTGGGACGGAAGGCGCGGATTTCGGCCTCACGCTCGCAAATCAGGCGCAGGGCCACAGACTGAACCCGCCCGGCGGATGTGCCTGATTGGACCCGCCGCCAGAGCAGGGGACTGATCTTGTAACCGACGAGCCGGTCAAGAACCCGGCGAGCTTGCTGGGCATTGAAGAGTTGCTCATCAATATCACGTGGGTGGGCAATAGCCTCAGTGACTGCCCGGCGCGTTATCTCGTGGAAGACAGCGCGTCGTGGGTTACGCAAATCGAGCGCCTTCTTCAGCGCCCAGGCAATAAATTCGCCTTCGCGATCCGGGTCTGGCGCCAGATAGATCTCTTCAGCCTGTTTACTGGCAGCTTTCAGCTCTTTGATCACCGCATCTTTGCGTTCAATAACCTGATATTTAGGCTCAAAATCTTTGCGGATATTCACTCCGAGCCCCTTGGGAGGCAAATCCAAGATATGCCCCATGGAGGCCCGGACCTCGAAGTCACTGCCGAGAAATTTCTCAATAGTCTTTGCCTTAGCGGGCGATTCAACGATTACGAGTTTTTTCCCCATCAACTACCTCTCACGACAGACCAGGGAGATTTCCAGCGACTATCTGCCAGGTATCCTCTCGTTGTGCGCCATACCCATACATACACTTGCATCCGAGAGGGATGCTGGCAGGGAACGCCGCTCCTTGTGGTCCGTACGCTCTTCTTACAGGCGGCCTCATCATTTTATCCCTGACGAGGCACCCCCCTTTCAGTCCTAAGAATACCACCAGAGATCAAGGGTACAGGCATGTAATACTATCTATGCTCGTTGCATGACGGGTGGGAAAGAGTGCTCAGAACTATTCCAGGGGATAAGCGAAAGTGGCGCACGTAATAGCATGGTGCTCCTGGGCAGTTGCAATGGTGCAGCAGGAAATATATAGTTCAACCGAAGCACAAATGTGGTTCGGTGATATATGCCCCTGCTGAATCAGATAGACGGATATCGAGAGGCCCGGTAACCCCTAAAACGACCAGGCCACCGCTTCCACTACCAACATTATTATAGCATACATCAGGGCTACCGGGGGGAACTGAAAGAGCTATATCAGTGACTACATCTCTCTATAGCGCGTTCCGTACTATGGAGGTTTCCCCTGCGAAGAAACGAACCAGAGATGTACGAGTCTCTGGCTGGCAGCATACTACTGGGATATATGAGCAACCGAGTGTTAAAGGGACGTCTCCTACGGGCACTGGCCATCGGTGCTGGCCGTGTCTCCGGGCAGATTATACGCCGGCTTGGTGTCGGTGGAGGCACAACGCTGCCGGGGCTCATTGCCGAGAAGATCGATCGGACCATTGTCGCAGATCTGGCAGCGCAGGTTCACGGAGGGGCGGTTATCGTCACCGGCACTAACGGCAAGACGACGACAAGCGGGCTGATTGCTTCGGCATTGTATGCCGGCGGACTGGAAGTCTGGCGTAATCGGGAGGGGAGCAATCTCATGCGTGGACTGGCAACCACGCTGCTCAATCGCGCCCGCTGGACAGGGGATATTGTCAGCAGCGCGAGAACGGTCTGCGTGTTTGAGGTAGATGAGGCAGCCTTTGCACCAGCCGCCCGCGAAATTCAGCCACGGGTCATCGCTATTACCAATCTGTTTCGTGATCAGCTTGACCGCTACGGCGAGGTAGATACGGTTGCGGAGATCTGGCGGACGACGCTGGCTACACTGCCAACCACAACTACGCTGGTGCTTAATGCTGACGATCCCACGGTTGCATGGCTTGGCAGAGGCTTTGCTGGACGGGTGCTCTATTATGGCCTCGATGATCACGGGTTGGCGCTGCCTTCAGAGGAACATCAGGACCGACAAGGCCAGGTTATTGATGCGCGGGCCTGCCCAGACTGTGGCACCGACTATGTGTATAGCATACGGTTCTACAGCCACATTGGTCACTATATCTGCCCACGGTGCCTGTGGCAGCGACCTGAGCCATCTGTCCACATCACGAATGTACAGCAAGAGGATTTCGATCACTCAACATTTTGCCTTACCGGTCCAGCGGAGAGTACCCGGCTCACTCTCGCACTGCCGGGTCTTTATAATGTCTATAATGCAGCAGCGGCAGCAACAGTGGCGACCGCACTGGGCATATCGCTTGCAGCGGCGCGCACCGGGATAGAAAGCTTTACGCCAGTATTCGGCCGTGGCGAGTGCATTGCCGCCGGCGATCGCACGGTGCGCATTCTGCTTGCCAAAAATCCAACGGGCTTCAATGAGGTTTTTCGGGCCCTTAAACGCCACCGTGCCGATATCAGTCATCTTATGCTCGTGCTGAACGATAATACCGCTGACGGACACGACGTTTCATGGATCTGGGATGCAGAGTTCGAGCAACTGGCCGGATTACCAGAATTTCTGGTGATTTCTGGCATTCGTGCTGCTGATCTAGCCGTGCGACTGAAATATGCTGGCGTCATCCCCTCCAGCGGGCAGAGCCATGAGCTCATGGCAGCTCTCCCTCCTCGCCAGAACACGTTAACCTGGACAGTGGAACCGGATATTTCACATGCTCTGGATATCGCGTTAGAGCACACGCCGCCTGGTGGAGCGTTGTATATTGTCCCGACGTATACCGGTATGCTTGCCGTTCGGGGTGAACTGGAGCGGCGTGGCTATGTACGCCATTACTGGGAAGGGAGTGACCACCACAACCATGCATGAGCAGGAGCGTCGTGAGTCACAATACACGCTCACCCTGGGACATCTCTATCCTGATCAGCTCAATCTATATGGTGACCGCGGCAACATTATTGTATTCCGCGAGCGCTGCCACTGGCGTGGCATCCAGTTGCGAGTTGTCGGACTGGGTATTGGGGATCCGCTCATCCCAGATGAATACGATCTGTTGTTTATCGGTGGAGGGCAGGATCGCGATCAAGCACCGGTTGCGGACGACCTGCGGGAGATCAAGGCGGTAGGGCTCTGGGCAGCCATTGAAGATGGGGTACCGGTGCTGGCGGTATGCGGTGGCTATCAGCTGCTGGCACACTATTACCGGCCGGCTGTAGGTCCGGATATGCCCGGTCTGGGCGTTTTTGATGCCTGGACGGTACATCCGGGGCCAAAAACGCCGCGCTGCATCGGGAACATTGCGATCCGCTGGGGTGAGACCACGCTGGTCGGCTTTGAGAATCACGGTGGTCGCACCTATCTGGGCACAGCCAGGCCGCTTGGCTATGTGCTTAAAGGCCACGGGAACAATAGCGAGGATCATACCGAGGGGGCAGTCTACCGCAATGCATTCGGCACCTATATGCATGGTTCGCTGCTGCCCAAAAATCCACATTTTGCCGATCATCTGTTGCTGCTCGCGTTGCGACACAAGTATGGAGAAGATGTTACACTGCCGCCGCTAGATGATGCTCTGGAGTGGCAGGCACATTATGCAATGTTACAGCGGTTGGGTGTGGGCAAGGTTGCTCAGCCGGTAGGAAGCAAGGTACAGTAAAGCAACACGTGCACGTCTGCTAGGGCGCATAGGGCAGAGGCATCATATGTGGCCCCATCATATGGGGCATGACGTAGAACCACCAGTGAATATGGGGAAGGCTCGCGAGGAGCCAGGCTAACCCAATCATTAGAGCAATCAGGGTGCGCATGACCCCACCTGACATTGTCGGCGGAGACGCATAGTCATCTTCCTCTTCCATCGGCACCGGCATGGGGCGTGGGATAACCGGGCTGGAGGCGCTACTGATTCGATAGGTCACCGGTAGTATGGCTGTGCCACCATTGCTTTCGACGCGCAGAGTCGTCGAATATCGTCCAGATCGCAGCATGCCTGACGCGAGCCAGACCTCGATTCGCGCCTGATTGCGGCGAATATCGGCCACGCTGAGGCGGAGCGCCGGATCGGTTGAGAAGATCTCGACATCCAGGCGATGACCGCCCTCATTGACCAAGAGCACCAGCACCATTTTAGGCATACCTGCCGTTACCACTCCGAAGTCCAGTGCCGCCGGACTCATGCGGAGAATGGGGCGTCCACCAATTCCAGCCAGTGGCGGGACAGTTAGCGAGAGCACACCGGCAACGGCCGTCGCCGGGCGCGTGTGTGGGCCCGACTGGGGCATTGTGCCCGTTCGCACACTCGAAGCGCTGGTACCGGGCACCTTTGCCGCACTGTAATCACTGCTGGCAGCGCAGGCGCGCAGGGCTGCACGTAATTCTGTGACACTGGCGTAGCGCTCGTTCGGATGCACGCCCATGGCTTTGAGAATTACGCGATCAATGTCCAGGCTTAATGCAGGATTCAACTGGCGTGGCGGTGTAATTCGCCCATGGTTGGCCACGCGTGCTGGTGCGCTGGGTGGCACCTTATTGGTCAGTAAATGGTAAAGCGTGGCACCAAGCGCATAGATATCACTGCGTGGCTCCGTGTGGCCGCTGTACTGTTCGATGGGAGCATAGCCATCGGTACCCAGACAAACGGTATCTTTGCTCTGGCCAGTCTGCTGGAAGCGGGCGATGCCAAAATCGATGAGCTTGACCTTGCCATCAGGTGTCAACATGATATTGCCCGGCTTCAAGTCGCGGTAGATGATGGGGGGATCCTGGCTATGGAGGTAGGCAAGCACATCACAGAGCTGATCAGCCCAGGCCAGGACACGATCCTCCGGAAGGGGCTTACCAGCAGCCTCCAATTCATCCTCCAATGTCCGGCCCTCAACATATTCCATGACCATGAAGTGCTTACCATCTTCGACAAAGGTGGCATAGACCTTCACCAGAGCTGGATGATCCAGGCGGATGAGGATGCCGGCCTCGCGCAGGAAGTCATTTACCGCCTGATCGCGCTCAGCAGGATCGAGGCCGGCCTCGCTCATCTCTTTAATGGCTACACGGGCGCTGCCCTTCAGCGTATCGGCGGCCAGATACACGGCGCTCTGCCCACCTTGTGCCAGCTTCTTGAGGATGAGATACTGGCCTTTGAGCAATCGGTTGGGTGGTAGCATGCCAGTTGCCTGGCGCGGAGTCGTGCTATCGAGCGCGGCACCACAATTGGAGCAGAAGTGCGTTCCGGCTGGATAGCCGGCACCACATGTTGGACAGAAGACTACCTGTGCCATGACCGCTCTCCGTTTCCTCTCAATTGATGGCTGCTGCGCATCCTCTGAAAATTATGGAAGTGCAGAGGATACAGAGAGCAGAGAGGCACACTTCGCAAATATTGTGTAACCGGCACCTGGCTCATTCTCATCCTCTTGCTTATGGAAGCCTGTTTCGTCGAGAGGAGATGCACATCCCTTACGAAATTGTAGCACAGCCCTCCTGAAGCTGCAAACGAGGGGGCGGTGCAGCGTAGCGCCCAGATCTGATCGTGATGATATGCGGACCTGACCAACGGCTCCAAAGGTATGCGGCAGCAGGGTTGCTGCTGCGACGGCCAATAATATGTAATAATGTGTTATAATAAATGCACATATGTTCTGACAAGCATTCCGCAGAGCAGGTGATAGCATTCATTATTCTGTCGCTAAAACCCATTGGAGAGGGCTATACCCAGGCTATTTACGCTCAGCGCCCCCGCACAGGGGCGCTGTTCTGTAGTTGCAGGCGTTGTTTCTGGAAGGAGGTCTGATATGTCCTTATTCGAAGATAAAGCTGCCAAGTTTGGTGATATGGGATTGACGTTTGATGATGTCCTGTTAGTACCTGCTGCTTCTTCGGTGTTGCCGGGAGAAGTTTCGACCGTTACCCGGCTCACACGGCGTATCAGTCTCAATATTCCGATTCTCTCTGCTGCGATGGATACTGTGACCGAAGCACGACTGGCTATTGCACTGGCACGTGAGGGCGGCCTCGGTGTCATCCACCGCAACCTCTCGATCGCGGATCAGGCACGCGAGGTCGATAAAGTCAAACGTTCGGAATTCGGCATGATTACTGATCCGGTCACATTGGGACCAGATGATCCAATCAGCCAGGCTCTCCAGACCATGGCAACGTATCATATCTCCGGCATCCCTATCACCGAAAACGGCCGCCTTGTTGGCATTTTGACCAACCGCGACCTGCGTTTTGAGACGCGGCTCGATCGTCCGATCCGCGAACTGATGACAACAGAGCGGCTCATTACTGCCCCAGTGGGGACGACACTGGAGGAAGCGCAGGAAATTCTCCATCGCTATAAAGTAGAGAAATTGCCGGTGGTGGACGAACGCGGGTTCTTGCGTGGTCTGATAACCGTCAAAGATATTCAAAAGAAGCAGCAATATCCACGGGCAGCCAAGGACGAGCAGGGGCGCCTGCGCGTAGGTGCAGCAGTCGGTGTAGGACCGGACTGTGATGAGCGCTGCGCTGCCCTGGTTGCGGAAGAGGTAGATGTGCTGGTGGTGGATACTGCTCATGGGCATTCCCAGATGGTGCTGGATGCGGTTGCGCGAATCAAGCGGCGCTTTGGTGATCGGACACAGATCGTTGCTGGCAATGTAGCGACTGCTGAGGGTACTGAGGCACTTATAGCCGCCGGCGCAGATGCCGTCAAGGTGGGTATTGGCGCGGGCGCGATCTGCACGACACGGGTAGTGGCAGGAGTGGGTGTTCCGCAAATCACCGCCATCTATGAGGCTGCTAGGGTAGCGCGACGCTACGATATTCCAATCATTGCTGATGGAGGGATCCAGTATTCTGGCGACATTGCCAAGGCTATTGCTGCCGGTGCGGATGCAGTCATGCTGGGGAGTCTTCTGGCAGGTGTCGAAGAGAGTCCCGGCGAACTGATCATGTCGCAAGGTGAGCGGTTCAAGGATTACCGAGGGATGGGCTCCATTGGCGCGATGAAGCAGCGGTCGTATAGTAAAGACCGGTACTTTCAGGGAGATGTGACTGATGAGACACGCTTGATCGCGGAAGGCATTGAAGGACGGGTGCCTTATAAAGGACCGTTGAGCGCATTGATATACCAGCTTGTCGGTGGTCTGCGCCAGGCAATGGGATACTGCGGCGCGCCAACTATCGCTGCAATGCAAGAGCAGACGCGCTTCGTTCGTATGACGAGTGCTGGTCTGCGCGAGAGTCATCCGCATGATGTTATCATTACCAAAGAAGCGCCAAATTATGGGGTGATGCGGCGATGAGCCAGGGCAAGCTGATCAGGTAGGGATTCTCATTCCCCGCAGGGGGTAGGTAGCCAGAAAATCCTAACCTGGCAGCAGTGGTGCTCAATATGCAGGTACTGCCAGGTATAATAGTCGAGGCTAGAGCAGAAAACCTGCAGCCATTGAATGACGCGGATGGCTTAGGAAAGAGAAGAGCACCATGCCTGAACTGAAGGAAACTCTCGCGCGATTTCTGACTATTCCTGGCGTGCGCGCTGCGCTGCTGGTTGGACGGGATGGGCTGACTATTGAAGGGGTGGGGCAGGGGAATGAGGCAAGCTTTGAGTGCCTGAGCGCCATGAGTTCTAGTGGCTTGAACGCAGCCGAGGCGCTTGGCCGCGAGCTGGCTCGAGGTCAGCTCATCGGGACGCTGATGGAATATGAAGGCGGGTTGGTTAGCATTGACCCGCTCGGTGATTTCGCTATGGTAGTCACGCTTGCTGATTCGCCGGCGAGCCTGGGGCTGGTTCGCTATACGATTAAGCGCAGCCGCGCAGCTTTGATTGAGGCGCTGGATATGGCCTGATAGGCTGGCTTCGGCTTGCCGATAGTGCTTGTGGCCGAGCAGGACCATAGTCCAACCAGACCACCGATATCCTCCTCTGGGGCATCCATATCTGCTATAATAGGACTAAGCCACAAGCGGACGGCAAGATGGAGGCATGCTGGGATGGAGCAATTATCAAACCTCATTGTATCAGATGCGGAACTGGCGATTATTGCCACGCTGATCTCCCGGTTAATGGCCGAAACCAATGCCAGCTATATCATGCTACTGGATAAAAGTGGCCAGGTGATTCTCACACAAGGACACGCCGGGATCCATGATGCAACAGCGCTGGGTGCACTTTTAGCCGGTGCTTTCTCTTCATCTCGGCATGTCGCGGAGTTGCTCGGCGAGCGCGATTTTAAGGCGATCTTTCAGCAAGGCACCCAGGAAAATATTTATACCGCTATGGTCGAGGATCAATGGCTCCTGGTCATTGTATTCGATAAGATCACGCATATCGGGCTGGTTAAAGTGCTGGCGAAAAAGGCCACTGAAGAGTTAGGCCGTGTGCTGGCACGGGTGCGAGCTGATAGCACCCGTTTGAAGAAATCTATCGTCAATGTGCAGTTCCGGTCGTCCATTGAGGATACCATTGATCTTTTGTTCCGCGATTGAAGACCGGGTACCTATCTATGCCCTGGCCAGGGAAGACTGACCTCTGCAGGCTACTACCAGCTCCAGAGTGATGGAGAGCACCATATGGCTCTGATCAATCTTGCGACCCGCGAGATCCACTGCAAGATTGTCTACTATGGCATTGGCTACTGTGGCAAAACGACGAATCTCCAGTATGTGTATCGCCAGGTGCCGGCTCATACCAAAGGCGAGCTGCTTTCTATCGCTACGGAGACGGAGCGCACGCTCTTCTTTGATTTTCTGCCTCTCGATCTGGGCAGCATCGATGGCTTTCGCATGCGCTTCCATCTCTATACGGTGCCAGGGCAGGTGCTCTATGAGCGAACGCGTATAGCTGTGCTCAATGGGGCGGATGGCATTGTGTTTGTGGTTGACTCCCAGGCTGATAAGCTGGAAGAGAACTTTCAGAGCATTATTGAGCTTGAACGCCATATGCGGGCGCTGGGTAAAGATCTGGGTAATTATCCTTTTGTGATTCAATGGAACAAACGGGATATGCCTAACGTGCTGCCGGTACCTGTATTAGAGCGATACCTCAACCGGCGCAATGTGCCAAGCTTCGAAGCCATTGCAGTACGTGGCACAGGTGTTTTCCCTACGCTTCGCTGTACAGCGAAAAGCATTATGAGCCGGCTGTAAGCGTTTCCTGCGTTCCCTTATCCCTCTCAATGCTTTTTGGCAGATACGCGCACTTCCCCTGTCTCATGCTTGCTGGAGCACGGGTGAGAAGAGGAAGAGCATAGCGATATGCTTACTCCCAGCTTCTTGCCGTTACCTTCGCATGCATAGAAAACGTGTATAATGGGGATAGTTATGGATAACACATTCGTCCTGGTGTTTGAGCCTGGCAAGGCAGCAGTAGAGAACTCCTATCCTAATTTGACGAGCCACCGTATTGATCATCTGCGCCAGGGTTACCGGCCAGGCGCCATTCAAGGGGGTTAGAGCAATGCGAGCGATCATCAGTGTTGCGAACCATGAAGAGCTTGTCCCCTTTGCGCAGGAATTAGCCGCTCTTCACGTCACTATCTACGCTTCGAGCAACACTGCCAGGATCCTCACTGCAGCAGGGATTCCGATCCATAGCCTTGCAGAGATTACTGGCCTACCAGAGGCTGCCCACAGCCCGATAGAGCTGTTTCACCCCGCTATCTATACAGCCATCCTTGCGAAGCACCAAGAAGTGGACCAATGGCAGCAATCTTCAGCCAATGGCATTGCCCATATCGACATAGTGATCAGCAACCTTCACCCGTTTCAAGAAGATAGCAGTAATCGTACTACGGCGCTGGCCGATATGATCAGCCCATTTGATGCTGGTCATGCTGCCCTTTTACGCGCGGCTGCCAGTAACTTCACCGATGTCCTGGTCCTCACACGCCCAGCCGATTATCAGCCTGTCCTCGCAGAATTGCGCGCTACCGGTGGGGTGAGCATGACTACCCGTCGCCGCCTGGCAGCCGTGGCCTTCCAGCACATTGCCACCTACGATACGCAGATCGCCACCTATCTTCGCAGTCAGGACGGAGACCTGTTCCCGGAAGAGATGACGCTGGCACTGCATAAAGTGCGGGAATTGCAGCATGGTGAGAACCCGCATCAGTCGGCGGTCTTTTATGGCTGGGGACGTGCGGGGACGCCCCCAACCGATGCTTCGCGGGGCATCGCGCCACCCTGTGATGAAGAGCTGAGCAAACCCCTTAAGGCACCGCAAGACCAGGATGTGCAGCAGAACATGCCACCCACTATCGCCGGAGCAGCAATATTGCAGGGTCGTGAACTCTCTTTCAAGGACATCCTTGATATTGATGCTGCGCTAAACACTGTGGCTAGCTTCACCTCACCTACGGCAGTGATTATCAACCATACGAATCCTTGTGGCCTGGCCTGCGATGACAAGCTGGTGGAGGCATACAAGCGTGCACACGCTGGCGATCCAGTTGCCGCGTATAGTGGTGTGGTGGGTTTCAATCGGGTGGTGGATAAAGCCACGGCTGAGGAGATTTTGCCGCTGTTCTACGAGTGTATTATTGCTCCTGGCTATACACCCGAGGCTCTGGCAATTCTTCGACAGGATAGCCGTCTGCGCATTCTGGCTACATGCCGGCCTATTGGCCCATACCCTCTCAAGGCGCGCCTGGATCCATGCTTGCTGGATATGCGCCGGGTGAGTGGAGGCTTTCTGGTGCAAACGCCCGACTATACCGACGAGCAAGATATCTCACGCCATGTGGTTACAGAGCGCCAGCCAACATTTGAAGAGTTGACTGATCTCCTTTTCGCCTGGAAAGCAGTGAAGCACGTCAAATCGAATGCTATTGTGCTGGCCAAGAAACTGGCCATCGTCGGTGTAGGCGCTGGCCAGACAAACAGGCTGTATAGCGTACAGATCGCGGTAATTCGCGCTGGCAGCCGCGCTCGGGGCAGTGTGCTGGCCTCTGATGCGTACTTTCCTTTCCCGGATGGCATCGAAGCGGCAGCAAAAGCAGGAGTCACGGCCATTATCCAGCCCGGTGGGTCCAACCGCGACGCAGACATCATTCGCGTCGCGAATTCATACGCGATAGCAATGGTCTATACCGGGCAGCGGCATTTCCGGCATTGAGCTATTTCTTCAATAGAAGAAAAGAATTGTGCCCCTTCCCTGAAAACTGCTCATACCATGATCGACCCTCTATTTTATTGCGAGCCAGTGCTTCAGGCTGGTGGATGCTGCGGCGCGAGTGCGCCGGAGTCCGATCAGATTACCACCGTAGGCCACGGTGACGAACAGGAGAAGCAGATCGCGCGTGGCGACGACCGGGAAGAATGCGGGCACATAGGGTACTTTCAGGATCGGCGCGACATCATAGATATAGGGATAAATAACGGTCGTAAGCAGAGAGACCGTTATCCAAAGCAGGAACCAGCGCCAGTTTTTGGGGGCCACATAGGCCACAACTGGAGCCAGCCAGATGAGATATTGCGGGCTGAAAACCTTGCCCGTTACGATAATCACCAGAAGAAGCACCAGATAAGCTTCATCAAGACGAAGCCACCCGCGTAACTGCGCAAGCAGGACACCGATCAAGCCCGCTATCAGTGCTGCGGTAAACAGCAGCGAGACGATATGGCTCCATGGGCTAAGGACGTTAAGGGAGCCGAAGGTGAAAATGTAGGTGGAAGGAATACCGGCAAGATGAGCGAACCAGAGGATAGTTGCTGGTAGTGACTCCACCTGAATCGGGCGCATGCCAAAGTAGGAGAAGGGGATGAGCGTACCCGGCACACTCAGCGCGAGCGAAAGAAGGGTCAATCCAGCACAGATGCTGATAAAGAGGACTATGCCGAAGAGACGCCGCATATCATACCAGTTCAGATACAGGTCGCACTGTTCAGCAATGAAGAGCGCCGGCAGCAGGATAACGGGATAAAACTTGAGCATGGTAGCCAGAGCCAGGAGCACATAGCTCCATCGCCAGCGTGCACGAGTAGCGGCTATGAGCGATCCCAATGCGAGCGCCGCTGGCACCAGATCGAAGCGTCCCATTGCCGTTCCCCAGCCGCCAACTACCAGGTAGACGAGAAAAAGGAATCCCGAGCCACGCGGGCCAAATTGCCGCAAAAGGAAATAGACAGCCACGACCAGGATACCCATCCACAGAGCAAAGGCCAGTTGGTAGAAAGGCACCGGGGCCGTAAGCCCCAGTGTAAATGGTACAAGCGCCAGGAGCGGGTACTCGAGCGGCAAGGTGTGAAATGGAGCCACAGTTGCGACGCTTGCCAGGAACTGGCAATGGTGCATGGCAGTCAGGGCTCGCAACGCTACTGCGCCGCGCCAGAAGGCCACGGCATAGCACTGATAACGCGCTGCATCGGTGAACGGTTCGATAGGACCAAGAAGCTGCCATGACACACCGCCGAGGAGCAATCCTACGGCTACCAATGGGGCTAATATACCCCAGAGACCATCCCCACCCCAGAAAGCTTCGCCAATGTGCCATAGTCTCCTGGTCAGGGTTGTCCTCTTCCCTTTGTGGACCGCCCGATTCTCGGCCAATGACATCAGATCTGTCTGATGCTGTCTGCTCACGTTTCCATGCTCCCGGAGTACGTCTTCATCATTGTGTGGGAGCGCTACCCGTATTTGCTTAGACGGATGATTCACGTGAACCGTTGCTAACTTATGAGGATGGTTTGCGAGCAGCTCCTGCATGCTATAATAGGGGTCGGGTAGAACGGTTTCATACCAGCTATATGCAGAATCTGGTCCTACAACCCAGATTCACGGGAGGTTTTCAATGAGCACTGAGAGCCTGACAGAAACCAAGACGCTCAAAGTGGGCGATGAGGCGCCAGACTTTACGCTCCCCACTGCGAAGGGCGAATCGTTTACCCTGAGCGATTATCGGGGAACGAAAAATGTGGTTCTGGCGTTTTTCCCCTTCGCCTTCAGCCCTACATGCTCCAGGCAGATGCCCGCCTGCGAGGCTGATCTGGAGCGTTTCAATCAGCATGACACGCAGGTTGCTGGTATCAGCATGGATAGTAGATATGCACTCAATGCCTGGGCAGAGCAATACGGTATCTCGTTTCCGCTGCTTTCCGATTTTTATCCCCAGGGCAGAGTCACTGATCTTTATGGCGTACGCCATGAGCGCGGTATGCCCGAGCGCGCACTGTTCATCATTGATAAAGCCGGTATTATCCGTTACATAGATGTCCATCGGCCCATCACTGAGGTGCCAGATAATGAAAAGCTTTTCGCAGTGCTCAGCAAGCTCGATTAAAGCTTATCCGTAAAAAGCTCAGCGGACACCTGGAGCACAAAAGACACTCAGAGGTAGGGAGTATGGGACGATCGCGACGAACCGGGCAGCGACCTCCTCAGCGGTCGGGGATGCAAAAGGCGTATAGTGAACGGAGCCAGACGGACCATCACCCCCCTGCGGTAACCTCATCTTTAGACAGAGCATCATCCCCGGCCACACCGGCCGGCGGCAAGCAGCTAACAACAGCCATGGCCGTTACGCCAGCGTCGGGAGAGCGTGAGGATAAGCTCCGCTGGCCGACCATTGTAAGTAGCCTCTGTAGCGCCCTGGCACTGGTTGTTCCGCTGTGCCTCTACTTCCGCACACTGGCGCCGACCGTTACCTTCATCGATAGCGGCGAACTGATTACTGATGGCTGGACGCTCAGTATCTCACATCCGACTGGCTATCCTCTGTATACCCTGCTCGCCTATCTCATTGAGCATACCCTCGGTGGAAATGCACAGGTAGCGGCCTGGCGGATGAATGCCTTCTCAGCAGTGATGGCTGCTGCCGCTTGCTTCTGTTCCTACGGTGCACTGCTGACGCTGATGCGCAGCGGTCATCTGTTTGCTCGACCAGGCGAGACGACCCGCAGTGCCAGCCGGCAAGGCCGCGCTGCCAGGCGGCGACGTATGCATCACTCGATCAAACAGCTTGCTATGGCTGATGGGGCAACTCTGCCAACCATTTGTTCCCAGGCACTCATCCCGGTGTTGGCACTGGCCGGTGCGTTGCTCCTGGCTGGCTCGATTACCTTCTGGTCCCGCGCCACCGTTACCAAGATGTACACATTTAATCTGTTTTTCATCGCCTTGACGACCTGGCTGGCGCTGGCCTATACCCGGGAGATCCATCGCGATATTGCTGAGGAGAGGACTAAACGCTATGGGCGCAGCAAAGCTGTCGGACGGCGCCCATGGACACGCAGCACATGGCTGTTACATGCATGGGCACTGATCACGGGTCTCTCGTTCACCAACCATCTTATCTCAGTGATCATCTTCCCGGCATTCCTGACTTATATTCTGATCAGCGGCGGCTGGACAGAGGTCCGCAATCATCTCTGGACTCTGCTGCTGGCGCTACTGCTACCGCTGCTCCTCTATCTCTATCTCCCAATCCGAGCAGCCCAGCATCCCATCATTAACTGGGACGATCCGGAGACGCTGGCAAACTTTATCCGCCATATACGCGGCGCCCAGTACGCGAGTCAGCAATTTGATCTGCAGGATCTCGGCAGCAATTTCCAGGAGATGCTGACGATTGTGCCCCAGCAGTTCGGTTTCATCGCACTCGAGGCTCTGGCGCTTCCCGGTATCTGGTGGCTCTGGCGCGCACAACGCCAGGTGCTCGTTTTGACGCTGCTGCTTTTTGGTCTCGATATTGCCTGGTCCCTAACTTATACGATCTCTGAGATTGATGCCTACTATCTGCCAGCCATATTGGTACTCAGCTGGTGGATGGCACTAGGCATAGGGTGGTTGTTGGAATCAGTTCTTTTGCTGGCTGTCATGGGCATACGGCATCGCCATCGCAGGCAGGAGCAGGTTGCGCAGGCCCGCCATCCCTCTCTTACGGAGAAGGGAGCGTCCTGGGTGAGCATAGGGCGCTGGAGTGTTGGACTGACGCTGGCGGCAGCAATAACACTGGCACTGCCCGCAACAACCATTGCGGTGAACTATGCGCCGTCAGACCAGCATCAAAATGAGCTGGCACTACACTTCGTTGAGAATGCCTTTGCCAGCTTTGCTCCCAATGCACTGGTGCTGAGCGATAACTGGGACTTCCTGTCGCCGGCCTGGTATTATGAATATGTGCTGGGCCAGCGGCGAGACGTAGCCACAGTGGATATCTCGCTGATGCATTACAAGTGGTATTATGGCTATCTCCAGGAACACTACCCCTGGCTGTTAAATCCATTGCAACCGGAGTTACACGCATTTATGGTGCTGCGCGATGCCTGGGAGGCTGGCCAGCCGGTAGATACAAACGAGCTCCAAAAGCGCTATATAGGCCTGATAGATGATTTCATCCGCGAGAGTTTGCGCGCCGGACGCCCGGTTTACTTGCTGCCGCTTGCCGGAGCTGATCCCGATCTGGATGCAGTCGGGCAGAGTTTTTACCGCGAGCCAGATGGGCTGGGATTCCGCATATGGATGCATCCTGGAGACTATGATCCACCGTTGCCGCACTTCGATTTGCGTGGCCTAGCAGATGGCACGGTCATCCAGACCCCCCTTGAGCAGGCGACAACAGCACTCTATCCGCTAGCACTGGCGCGGCTGGGCGCATATTATGTGCAGTATAAGCACGATGCCGATGCTATTACGGTGCTCCAGGAAAGCCTGCGACTGGCGCCAAATCCACAGGTGAGCGTGCTGCTGGCGCAGGCGGAGCAGCAGTTGCGGGCCAGCGGGCGATGATGTGTAACTACCCCCTAAGGTACAGAGCTGCCCCCAGAACCATCGGTGCCAGATCGTACCTCAGGTGTACACAGTCTCTGCTATGGGTGTATAATACGCACGTTATATAAAGAAAAGATAAAGATGGCGTAGAGCTCGTTATAGGGGAGGTATGCAACCATGGTCAGTCGGGTGGCAGTGACAGGGTTAGGGCTGGTTACCCCTGTGGGGAATACAGTGGCGGAGACCTGGGATGCGCTCTGTCGCGGCGTCTCTGGGGTAGGACCGATCACGCGGTTCGACGCAAGTGCATTCTCGGTCAGGATCGCTGCAGAAGTGCGTGGCTTTGATCCCATGCAGTACATGGATTGCAAGGAGGTGCGCCGCACAGATATCAATGTATGGTATGCAGTCGCTGCTGCCAAGCAGGCTATTACTGACGCAGGGCTGGAGGTCACTGACGAGCTTGCGAACAACACTGGTGTTATCATCGGCTCAGGTATAGCTGCATCACCACGTCTGGATGAGCATTTCCAGGTGTTACGGGAAGGCCGGCCCGACCGCATCACTCCTTTTCTTTCCACTATGCTTATGCCAGATGCTGCATCAAGCATCATCTCCATGATGCTCAAGGCAAAAGGGCCAAATTTCTGTACCAGTTCGGCCTGTGCAACCAGTGCTAACGCTATTGGCGAGGCCGCCGATAAGATCCGTTTTGGGCGCGCACAGGTCATGATCGCCGGGGGAACTGAAGCGCTGATCTCCGGCATCGGTATTGCTGCCTTTGCCAGCGCACGGGCACTTTCACGCCGCAACGATGATCCTGCTACTGCCAGCCGCCCCTTTGATGCCACACGTGATGGCTTCGTCATGGGTGAAGGGGCCGGCGTCATGATACTGGAGGACCTGGAGCTTGCTCGTCGCCGTGGCGCGCGCATCTACTGCGAGCTGGTTGGCTATGGTGCAACCAGCGATGCCTACCATATCACCGAGCCCGCTCCCGGCGGCGAAGGACTGGTACGGGCCATGCGTGAGGCACTTGATCAGGCTCATCTCCCACCTGAAGCTGTGGATTACATCAATGCTCATGGCACGGCAACCATCTACAATGACCGGACCGAGACCACTGCTATCAAGACGGTCTTTGGAGAACATGCCTATCGTCTTGCAGTAAGTTCAAGCAAATCAATGATCGGCCACACTATTGGTGCGGCAGGAGGTATCGAGGCGGCAATCGCAGTGCTTAGCATCGTGCACGGCATCATTCCGCCAACTATCAATCTGCACCACCCTGATCCTGAGTGCGATCTGGATTACGTACCTAATGAGGCACGCTACCGAGCGGTAAATGTAGCGCTCTCGAATTCAATGGGGTTTGGAGGGCATAATGTTTGCCTGCTCTTCAAACGCTACGAGGGCGATTAGATCGCGCCTATCGAGCTTTTCGCCATTTCACTTCGCTCAATGCGAGTGGGGTGAAGATAGTAGCAGGTAAATGGCGACGGGATGAGCAAACGTTGTCAAGGTGGCATCAGCTCCCGCCAATACCAGGAAACAGGATGGTAATGATAATCAGCAGGGCCAGAATCGTCAGAATGATCGTGGTCACCCAGGCGATTACGTTGCGTACTGGCCCATTGACGTACCGTCCCAACAGACGTTTATCATTGCAGAGCAGGATCATTAACACCAGCACAACGGGCAGGAGCATGCCACCTACAATATTGGGCAGGTTGAGGACGAAGACGAGGTTGCCAGCCGGTACGAATGTTGCAACGGCGGCTCCCAGAATGATGAGCGCCGTGTACAGTGTGAGGAACTGTGGCGCCTCTCGAAAAGATCGATCTACGCCTCGCTCCCAGCCAAATGCCTCACAGATCGAGTAGGCGGTGGAGAGGGGGAGCACTGCTGCCGCCATGAAAGAGGCATTGAAGAGCCCGATGGCGAAGAGCAGCTCGGCGTACTTTCCCACCAATGGAGCCAGGGCAAGGGCCGCATCTTTTGCCTGTGCAATCTGAATATGATGTACATACAGGGTTGCGCCGGTAGCCACTACGATGAAGAAGGCGATGAAATCGGAAACAAATGCACCAGCATAAGTATCTATCTGCTCATAGGCTAGATCGGCCGGATGCAAGCCTTTGTCGGCAATGGCCGATTGCTGGTAGAACGGCATCCAGGGCGCAATGGTCGTACCGATGACGGAAACTAGAGTCAGCAGGTAGCCCTGGTTGAGTTGAATTGGTGGCACGATGGTCTGATGCAGCACCTGCCCCCAGTCTGGGTGAACAACGAAACCGCTGATCACATAGCTGATATAGACAGCGCTTAAGATGAGCAGGAACCGCTCGACATAGCGGTAGGAGCCACGCAGCACTAGCAGCCAGACAGCAATGGCAACCAGTGGCACGGCGATCCAAGGGCTGATCCCAAAGATATCTGCAGCACCGGCAATGCCCGCGAACTCGGCGACAGTGGTAGCAGCATTCGCAACGAGCAGCGCCAGCATGCTCCAGAATGCAACGCGCACGCCAAAGCGCTCACGAATCAAGTCTGCCAGGCCCTTGCCAGTCAGTACGCCCATACGGGCAACCATCTCTTGAACGACAATCAGGCTCACGGTAACCAGCACTACAGCCCAGAGCAGGCCATAGCCATACTGTGCGCCGGCAAGAGAATAGCCAGTAATGCCGGTTGCATCATCGTCTACCACACCCATGATAAGGCCTGGCCCAATCACGGCGAGTAGTAACAACAGACGGCGACGAAGCGTACGACGCTGATTGCGTCGTTGCTTTCGGGCTTCCTGGTCAAGCTGAGTATCTGCCATTGCTCATCACTCCCCCATCGGCGCGTAATTGGCCAACAAAAAACCCCCTCTCAACCAGAGGGGGCATAGCCGAAGGATCAAGCAGCATAGAGCTGCAAATCCTCTGCGCCTGTCGCAGCACGCTCCTCCTGGTTGAGCTTTGGCACAACGGGACGTAGGCCGGATCCTCCGGCCAGCCACTTTGAGTCACGCCTTAAGCCGGCGAGACCTGGTCTAACCGTCGGCGTCTCTCGACGTTTCCGGTCAGTGGCCTGTATTCCCGTTGACGCCTCACCTAACGAGGTGGCTTAGAGTTATAGTGCTCACACGGAGCCATTTTTTCACATGGTAGCACGTGCCTGATCATCCCGTCAAGCTTCTGCCCAGGATTGACAACCACGCAGAACTCAGGTACACTTTAAGCAACAGATCCGCACGGATTCTTACAGATTCGTACATAAATGAACCAGGTGCGACTCCGCTCGCGAATGGGAGGAAGCCTATGCTGCTGGCAGCCCAACGCAGACGACTGATCTTCTCAATGCTGCAGAGCCAGGGCAATGTGACTATCGCAGACTTGGCTCATCGGTTTGGCGTCTCACCAATGACCATCCGCCGCGATCTCGAGTATCTGGAAGCGCGCCAGCTTGCCAGGCGAACGCATGGTGGGGCACTGTCTACAGGAGATATGGCCGCAGAATGGCCACACCGGTTCAAATCACATACGCAAGTGGGCGAGAAACAGCGTCTAGCGGTGGTAGCAGCCGCCGCAGTACGACCCGGCAATACCGTATTGCTTGACGCTGGCTCAACCACCCTGGAGATTGCCAGGCGGCTCAAAGAGGTGAAACCTCTAACAGTGGTGACCAACGATCTTGTCATTGCGATGGAGCTGGCCGACATTGATGGGATCGCTGTGCTGTGTACCGGTGGCCACGTGCATACAGGCGTTTACTGCCTCGACGGTCCATTTAGCGAATGGCTGGTGCAACAGACCCACGTGGATGTCTCATTCATTGGCTGCGATGCTTTCGACCCATCCCTGGGCGCTATGACCAAAATTCAGACGAAGATTGCGCTCAAACAGCGAATGATCCAGGCAGCTTCCCGCGCTTTTCTTGTTGCCGACTGGACAAAGTATGGGCGCCGCACTTTTTTAACCTTTGCACCGCTCTCTGCTTTTTACGCCATTGTCACGAATGCTGAAGTGGGTCCAGATGCTATCCACCGGTTGCGCGAAGCGGGACCGGATGTATGGGTGGACGGCGAACCGGCCAGGCAGACCAGTCAGGAGGGGGTGAGCAGCTCTGTGGATCTTGGCTGATGATCTGACTGGTGCCTGCGCTACTGGCGCGCTGATCCGCCGGCGCGGCGGCAAAGCCCCGGTCTGGACAGCTCAGGTGCCACAGAGCCACCTTCGCCTGCTGGACGGCACCGTGGGGATCGTAGATCTTGCGGTGCGCTTCGCTCCACCTGGAGAAGCAGAACAGTTGGTCAGATCCTGGTGGCAATTACTACGTCTAACATGGCACGGTCCGATTGGTCTGCGTATTGACAGCACGCTACGTGGTCCAATCGGTGCTGCAATACGAGCCGTGCTGACAGAGGATGCTGGCTGCGGTATCATCCTTGCCCCGGCATTTCCTGAGTCTGGCCGCACGACACGGGACAGCCAGCACTTTGTCCACGGGCGACCCGTCTCACAGACGGATGCGGCGCGTGACCCATGGACGCCAGTACACACAGACAATGTCTGCGACCTGATTCAGTATCAGCTCGGTGAGCCAGTAGCGCGGTTACCCCTTGCCGTGGTTCATGAGGGGCCTGAAGCAATCATCGCAGCGCTTGACGTGCTGAGTGAACGAGTGGTAGTAGCGGATGCCGAGACTAATACGGACATCGAAGCCATCGCTATGGCGATGGCAGAGAGGTGGGCTGCTGTGGGAGGACCTTACCGGGAAGCAGGGCAGGCAGGAGCCCGCACCAGCAAAACGGGAAGCGTATGGAAGTACTGGTTACCTGCCGATCCAGGACCGCTATCAGCGGCCTATGCCGCCCGGATATACAGCTTTGCCGAAACAAGATCTGCCGGCGCTCCACCGATCCTGGCTGCATATGACCAGGGTACAGGGCATCTGACAGAACACTATGATTTTCGTCAGGGACCACCGGTGCTTGCCATATGCGGAAGTCTGATGGAGACAGCGCGGTGGCAACTGGATATGCTGGCACGTCAGCCTGGAGTGCAGCTGGTCATCGTCTCTACAGCAGAGTTGCGGGGAGATGCTCGCGCATTGGGCAATCGCCTCCTGGGACAGTGGTTGCGGGAAATGCCGGTGTTCGCCGTGGCGACATCGCCAATACTCGATGCCGACCCGGAGGCGATAGCACCAGCTCTGGCTACACTCACGCAGGTACTCTGGTCACAGTATCCATTTGCCGGCTGCTACCTGAGCGGTGGTGATATCGCCGCCCATACGCTAAAAGCATTGGCGGTGACCAGGCTGGACATCGAGGCAGAGGTGCTGCCGCTGGCTGCTCTCAGCTACCTGGCTGATGGGCCGTTTGCCGGGCAACCAATTGTGACAAAAGGCGGTGCAGTTGGCGACCAGGATGCTATGGTCCGTTGCCTTGCTGCGCTACAACAGGCATGGCATTCCCGTTCGCGCGGGTAAAGCGGAGCTGCAAATTGCAGCGGTTTGACTGAAGAGTTTCAATGACAGGGTGAAAATGAAATGCTGCAAAAGCGCACATTTGGATTAACTCTTGGCGATCCGGCAGGGATCGGGCCGGAAATAGCCGTCAAAGCAGCCTTGGATGATCAGGTATGGGCCTGTGCCTATCCTTTGCTCATTGGCGACCGCTCCGTAGTGGCGCGAGCGCTTGAACAGAGCGGTTTACGGGCAGAGATTCAGGTGGTGCAGGAGCTTGAAGAGATCAACTGGAAGCAAGGCATTCTACCGCTGGTCGATGTTGGTGCGGTTGATGGATACCAGATCGTCATGGGTGAGGTTCAAGCAGTGGCAGGTCGTGCTTCCTACCTGTACGTTAAACGAGCTGTAGAACTTGCTCTGGCCGGCCGGATCGCCGGGATCGTCACCGCTCCGCTCAACAAAGAGGCACTCAGGATGGGCAGCGTGCCATATATTGGCCACACGGAGATGCTGGCCGATCTGACGGGCGCCACCAACGCGATGACAATGTTTGTCATCGAGAACGTCAAAATCTTCTTTCTGACACGCCATGTTCCGCTTGTGCAGGCATGCAGCCAGATTGCTGATCCCGAACAAGCCTTTCGTGGCATCATTCGAAGCTACCGGGCACTGCAGGACATTGGTTATGAGCAACCAAAGCTAGCCGTAGCCGCACTTAATCCCCATGCTGGCGATGGTGGGCTGATCGGCGACGAAGAGATACGCTCGTTGCGTCCGGCGGTGGAGCGTGCACGGGCCGCCGGGATGGATGTTGTTGGGCCAGTTCCTGCCGACGCGGTGTTTCATTTTGCGCGCAAGGGGCGGTATGATGCCGTACTCTCTCTCTACCACGACCAGGGGCATATTGCGGCCAAGATGATCGACTTTGAGAAGACAGTCAGCGTGACGCTGGGCCTGCCCATTCTGCGCACCAGCGTTGATCATGGGACAGCCTTCGATATTGCTGGCAAAGGCATAGCCAGCCCGGTGAGCATGATTGAGGCTGTAAAAGTAGCGGCGCAGCTATCGGGACGCTGGAAAGGACCAGGCCGTGCAACAAACACCAACACATAACTGCTAACCATTTAGCAGGGGCTAGAGACCACATGGTTAAGGAACACCTTTGACAAAAAGGGAGGACAGGCTCCGATGAGCGCACCCATCTACTATGACACCGACGCCGATCTCTCTCTCATTCAGACAAAGCGAGTGGCTTTCATCGGCTATGGCAATCAGGGAGCGGCGCAATCAAAAAACCTGCGCGATAGCGGCGTGGCCCAGATTGTCATTGGCAACCGCGAAGATTCCTATAAAGCAGCGGCTATCGCCGATGGTTTTCGCGTGGTATCCATTCCTGAGGCAGCAGCCTGGGGCGAGGTGGTCTTCTTGCTTATCCCAGACGAGGCACAGCCCGAGGTCTTCCGTGAGCAGATCCGTCCCTATCTCCGGCCGGGTACTACCCTGGTCGTCGCCTCCGGCTACAATGTGGCATTTGGCCTCCTCGATCTACCAGAGGAGCTTGATGTGGTTATGGTCGCCCCACGCATGATTGGTGCTGGCGTTCGCGATCGATTTCTCCGGGGTGAGCCATACCCATGCTTCGTTGCCGTTGAACGTAACCAGAGTGGTCAAGCCCTTGCCGTTGCCCTCTCTATTGCGCGAGGCATTGGTGCCACGCGTGGTGGCGCGATCGGCTCATCAGCCCTCGAAGAGGCAGCACTCGACCTTTTCAGCGAGCAGGCTATCTGGCCGGTAATTCTTGTGACCCTGCGGACTGCCTATGAGGTGCTCCATGAGGCTGGATTTAGTGATGAGGCCATTCTGTACGAAATGTATCTGTCTAAAGAGCCGGCTGAAGTCCTGGAACGTGCCGCAGAGCATGGTCTTTTTGGACAACTTACTTTCCACTCGCACACCAGCCAGTATGGCCAGTTGCGCGCCATTACTCGTGACGACGGCACATGGCTGCGCGAACGGTTCCGACGCGTGTTGCATGATGACATCCTCTCGGGCCGCTTTGCTCGCGAATTCTCGGATGTTCAGACTGGCGGCCTGGAAGCGCTGGAAAAGCTGCGTGCACAAGCGCTCACAACGCCGCTGGCCCGTGCCGAGGCAACCCTGCTGAGTACGAAAGGAGGTGTTAGCCAACCGCAGAGCTGATGACTTCTTCCTTTTGCTGACAAGGCCATTGGGAGGCCAGTATCTCGGGTAGTTTTAAAACACTGGCTGTCTGGAAACTTGTTGTATCATTCGCTGATTTGCAGAAGGAGGCAACCACAGCCATGGCTACTGCTGGCTCGTTTGAACAGCGCAGCACCCCTCTCCCCACCCGCGTCACGCAATACGATCCGCGTTATGCAACTTATCTTATCATCATTGCCCTTGCCGGGTGGTCGCTGGCTTCGTATGATTTCAACCTGTTGGTCCTGACCTTCCCTAATATCGCGTCAGACCTCCATCTCTCGCCTTCTTTCGTCGGCCTGTTGGGGTTCATCATCTACGCCTCAATGTTCATCATTACCCTGCTTGTTGGCTATGGGATGGACACCAAGGGACGAAAATGGATGTGGGTCTTCTCCCTGAGCGCCGCAGCCATCTTCACCGGTCTCACGTACTTCGTCCAGAACTACTGGCAACTGGCCGTAGTACGCGCACTTGCGTCGGGCTTTGCAAACTCTGAGCTGGCCATCTCCATCACCCTGGTCAATGAGCAAGTGCCTTTCAAATACCGCGGTTTTCTCTACTCGATTGTCCAGGGAGGCTGGCCACTGGGGGTGTTTCTGGCGTCAGGCGTGTACCTGGCATTCATCGGCTTCGGCTGGCGTACCGTTTTCCTTCTCGGGATTATTCCGCTCATCGTCGTCATTATTGGCCGGATCTGGATCAAAGAATCTGACCGCTTTGAACATATTCAGGAGGTGAAGGCCGCTATTAAGACCGGGGATCAAGCGCGAGTAGCCGAACTTCTTAAGCGTTACAACGTTGATGTGAAGGAGGTCACCAAGGTCACTGTTAAACAGCTTTTTGCCACGCCAGGCTATGTGCGGCGTCAGCTTAGTCTGCTTACCATGGTCTGGCTTTTCTACTCTACTTCCTGGGTTGCGACCAATGTGTATATCACTTACTGGCTCACGACCTATGATGGCTGGACAGCTACACAGGCTGCAACGCTTCTGCTGATCTCCGGAGGCATTGGCTATTTCTTCTATCTCCTTGGCGGTTTACTAGGCGAGAAGTGGGGACGCCGCGAGGTGCTCATCGTGACCGGTATTCTTACTGGACCGTTGAACCTCATCTTCATCTTCCTCCACAATTTCATCGCCGTCGCAATTGTCTACTTCCTCATCTACCAGGCAACTAATGGTACCTGGTCAGGTGCAGGCTACGCCTACTGGGCAGAGAGCTTCCCGACCCGCGTGCGTGGTACGGCCGTTGGCTGGCTTGGCGCGATGTTCACTGGCGGCCTGATCATCGGCACGCTGCTGTGGACAGTGCTGATCAGCGTGACCACGCCTTTTATCGTCTGGATGATCATCGCTGTGGTGCTGGGCTTTGGCGAGTGCACAACACTGCTCCTGCGCCGGATCCCGCCGCACCAGGAGTTGGAGGAAATCGCGATTTAAGACGCGTGGATCTCCATCACAGCGGACACAACGAAAACTCCGTAAGATTTAGCACGCGATGTATCTTTTACGGCGTGTTCTGGCAGCCGCAGGAGTTTTCGTGCCCGCTGTGATTCTTCGGGATGCTATGCCGGCAAAGTGGCATGCAGACGAAGCGCATGTGACCTCATCGGGCTGTTCCAAGGGCGCCCATCCGGGCCCGTTGCCATTCCGGGACAGCGGACACAGCTTTACCATACCTGCGGAAGGAGGAACAGGATGGCGAACTGGGACCTGCTTCGTAGCTGTCGTATTATTGATCTCTCGGTCACCATATCTCCCGACCTGCCGTCTAACTGGCCAACGCATATGCCATTCGCGGCAAAGGTCTGGAACTACTATACCGATCTCACCGAGCGGCAGGGATTCGTGCCAACCATTGGGCCATACCAGACCCGTTTCTGGATCATTGATGAGCATTGCGGCACGCATTTTGACGCGCCAACCCACTTTATTCCCCCACCCGATTCCGGCTTGCCGTGGGCCGGCGAATGGGGTCTCCAGACCGGCGATCTGGTTCCCCTTGAAGACCTGATGGGTCCCGCCGTCACTGTGGACGTCACACACCTTTCTGGCCAGGGCGATCGTGGTGAGAGCCCGTGGATCACCCCAGAGCATATTCAGGCGTGGGAGCACGAGCATGGGCAGATTCGGCCCGGCGAGATTGTATTGCTCTACACCGGCTGGGATCGTTACTATGTGCAAGGCCCGGACGGAGACGCCTATTGCCGTGGGCCATTCCTTTTCCAGCGGGGACCCGGCTGGCCTGCGCCCGACGTGCCTGCCGTGCTCTATCTGCACGATCGCGGGGTGCGCTGCCTGGGCATTGATGCGCCCAGCATTGGTGCATCGCATCTGGGAGCTCCAGCACACCACGAAGGCCTCAGCCGTGGTATGCGTTACGTCGAGCTTCTCACCGGCCTTGGTAACCTGCCGCCGCGTGGTGCTTACTTCATGTTTCTGCCAGCCAAGGTAGCTGGTTCTACTGGTGGACCAGGACGAGCTATCGCACTGCTCCCACTATCATAGCAAAGTCGCTGCTATCGGGGGCCGGTGATTACCGGCCCCCGAAGAACCTTTTATGCACTCTGACTATCATCTCCAAATGGTGGTGTTCTATCATCTCCAAATGGTGGTGTTACCCGCAAATGTGATATACTGTTCTGTCCTGAGCTGCGCCGTGCGCAAGCCCCTACCATCCTCGCATCCTCTGCGGTACAATCTTTGCCGATCCTGGCAAATAATCCTACCAGATAGCTACAAGAAAGGCACCTATGATCTATTTCGAAGATCTCCCGGTTGGGACAACCGTCGATCTTGGCAGCCATCAGATCACCGAAGCAGATATCATCGCCTTTGCCCAACAATTTGATCCCCAGCCCTTTCATGTGGATCCCGAACGAGCTAAAAGTTCCATATATGGCGGCCTGATCGCCAGCGGGTGGCACACTGTAGGCATCTATATGCGCCTGCTGGTTGATAAGCTGCTCAATCAGACGGCAAGTCTGGGATCACCTGGTGTTGACGAAGTACGCTGGCCACGACCTGTCCGTCCAGGAGATATTCTCCGGGCACAGTTCACCGTGATTGAAGCCACACCATCCCGTAGCCGGCCCGATATGGGTATCATTCGCTCCCGTGGAGAGGTGCTCAACCAGCGTGGCGAGGTTGTGATGAGCATCATCGGCATTGGTTTTTTTGGCCGCCGATCACCCGAACAGTAGCAGCTGACTCTTTTCTCATCTCAAGTGGTTGCATAACTGGCTCTGGCAATGGAAGTACAGAACCCAGAGAAGTTCACCAGCCCCTGGCTACCTCGCGAGCGGTAGTATGATGAGCAGGCGTTGGCTCCAATAGCTTCCGATAACCCGCCGGCGACTTCCTCGTCACGGCACGAGCGGTGCGGCGTTAGCGGCTACTGTCACACTGTTTTCTGGTCTGACTCTCACTTTCATTTTTGGAGGAACGATGATGACACAAACAGGAAGATTCAAGGCGCTTATTCTCGGTCAGGAGAATGGTGCGGTCCAGGCAGCGATACAAGAGCTGGAGACAAACGCCCTCCCGGAGGGAGATGTTCTGGTTCGTGTCGCCTACTCCAGCCTTAACTACAAAGATGGCCTCGCTGTCACCAACAAAGCCAAAGTTGTGCGGAGCTATCCAATGGTACCGGGAATTGACCTCGCTGGAACCGTGGAAGAATCGCATTCCCCGGCCTGGAAGCCAGGAGATGCCGTCGTACTGACCGGTTGGGGCATCGGCGAGCGTCACTGGGGCGGCTATGCCCAGTTCGCGCGCGTCAAAGGAGAATGGCTCATCGGCTTGCCTGAGGGCCTCGATCTCAAGCAGGCAATGGGTATTGGCACCGCCGGGTTCACTGCTATGCTCTGCGTGATGGCCCTCGAAGAGCACGGTTTGACGACTGCAAAGCACCCGGTAATTGTCACCGGTGCATCAGGAGGTGTGGGCAGTGTGGCTGTGGCGCTGCTCGCCAATCTTGGCTATCGGGTGGCTGCTTCTACGGGCAGGGAGGAGGCACACGAGTATCTACAATCGCTTGGCGCGCACGAGATCACTGGCCGGCTCACTCCCTCCAGCAGGCCTTTGGAATCTGAACGCTGGGCCAGTGCCGTGGATACTGTCGGTGGCGAAACGCTGGCTGCATTGCTCCAATCTATCGCATATGGGGGGAGCATCGCAGCGTGTGGCAACGCCGGTGGGAACGCATTCTCCAGCACGGTTCT